>JGI24158J21664_10003956_pt1 | contig 18877 bp, 9 predicted proteins | sample Ectturendosymbi3_FD_21664 | JGI IMG/M metagenome (IMG submission 21664)
GTTTGAAACGTGTGCCTGATAGCAAGATGTAACAGCACGCGTAAAACTTACTTTGCAGAATATTCTCAACAAAGTCATTCATTTTAACATTCAAAACAAACCCACGAATAGTTTGAGGGTTGTCGTGATAGCGACACCACTTGGCGTCTCTCTAGTCCACGCAGCAATATTGCTGAACTTTTGTGAANGTGTTCAAAGACACGAGTCAACTGCATTGGTTACGTTTGGAAGCAGTTTACATCAGAAATAAAGAGAACTAATTATTATTTGTTTTGATCTAAATTAACAGTAAATGCACCCAAGCTTGGCATCATTGTAACTTATTANGACTTTTTCTGGGGTTAATAAACGTTGGGAAACAGCCCCAATGAATATTTCTATTTCCTGCGTAGTGCTGCATCGTGTCTTCAAACAGTGTTTTCATAGGAGAGTCAAAGCTAGAAGCATCACACGAAATTACTATTTGCTCTGATAAGCTAATTACGTTCCTTGGTACACCAAACATTAAGTATGATTTAGAGGGCCCGATTTTTAATCACTCCTGGTTGTGTTCTTCTGTGGCACAGGCCTTTATAAAATATTGCAAAAGCTTCATTCTTTTTTCCAACTTTAGAAAATGACGACTGGCCACCAATCATTTAAGATCATGTTCGGAACGCAGCTTTTTTTCATTCGCTCAAGAGTGGCGGTAAACCACGTAGTACCATTTTAATTTCCTTTCATGATGCTTGTTTTGACTTTTCAACGTGCAATTACGAGAGCGAGCTTTACTTCCAAGAAATTGAAAAGGTTGAATTTAATCCTGCAAATGCTTGAGGCGAAAGATTGTAATCGCTTTGGCAAATTCTGCGAGTTAATCTAAAAACTGCGCTGACAGTCACCTTCAAATATAACTTGACAGAAGTTCGATTGCTAGGTGTGTAATGAGCATTTGTAGGTCTCAGTGGCCATGTTTTGGAAAATTTTTGAATTGCTTTTGTTTGCAAAATCACTTGATTTTTTGTTTCTTCGAAAATTTCAATTAAATGCTTTGTACATTTACGTTTTATGTCCTTTCTCCAAATTGATTCTTAGGAATTATGCAGTGTTTCACCTGACAGACCAATGATCTGCACGCCTGCTACAATGTGTAAACTCTACAAAAAAGTGTGATTATTAAAGCTGTGATACCTTGCAACATCAAACCATCGAAAGCTACATAATAAACTGGCTATATATATTTTCGAAGTGGAAAAATGTTTCTGATTTCACCACCTCTTTTACACAGTTTGTTCGCATATTGTAAAATGTGCTGTTGACCAAATTAAACGTAAGGTGTCATCCAACAAACTTGCTTTGGGGATAAACTTCACCGAAAATGTGCCAACACATTTACGGCGAACTACGAGAAAAAGAAATAGAAAACTGTTTTTTGAGTAAATTTTTGATGACATATTGCAAACCTAAGTTTGACTGTTAACTGCGTATTTTTTTCTTTTGAGTGCCAAACTTTGCTACCGTATTTTTTCAAGTTCATTGCTTGTCAAATAAATTCGAAGAATTTTAAACTGATCAAGAAAACACCAGTTAACGCCACACCTTACATAACTACAAACTTATGATGCGTGAGATTTTCATTGATTTGATGAAATAATGTGACAAATAAAAATTAACCCTGCAATGTTTTGGCATATATAGCATCACTTATTTTACCAAATTCAGCACTCGGCTTGCATGATATGTAAAAAAGCTATGAAAAAAACTTTCAAACCAAAATGGTTTTGCTATACAGGTTTTTGGCACGAAATTCTTCACTTGCCTTTTCTCTAGTTTTCATCATATTAGCAAAAGTTACGCAAAATACATTGCCGAAAAGCATTAAGACTTGATACAATCCTGAAAAACTTTCGAATTGTTTTGACAAAATTAACTTAAAATCTGTCCATGGCTTTGCAATGTCATTTTCATTTGCTCCGACTTGTGCACGATCGGCAAAGCCGCTTGTTTACCTCTGCATTACCATATAAGGAAAGGCAATTTTTATGGTTTATGCTCCGACATTTGTTACAGGACTTCTCCTCTCAAATCAGTGAGGTCATTTCGTGGTTTACCACGTTTGAAGACATTACAAGTTTGTCTGGTTCGTAGAACTGGAAATCGACTGACGAGAGTGTGTCCTACTCTAAGTCTTCGCAGTCACGTCAACAGCTGAGCGTCGCGGAAGTCGATGCTGTCCTGAAAAGGACAATAGAGTGAAAATATTTTCATGTTATGGCATCTTATTCAATGTCGACCACTGGAACTCTAGTCCTGAAGTAACATTCGATTTAGTGTCTATTGAGTAACGCTCGTAATTTAGAAAACGTGGTTCTTTTACAAAGATTAACTTTAATACTCTCTGAAGCAGTTTATTCTTTAACGCAACAAAACAAAACAAGCAAATAAGATCCACACTTTCAACTGCTGTTCAATAATTGAAAGCATAACATTATTTTCGGCCTCAAGTAGATGCTTTTGCTATAGCAGGTGCTGCAGCTGTTTGTACTTTAGCATGTTTTGCGGCAAGAGCTCTTGTTTAAGATTGTATGTTTTGAAAGAATTTTGTTTTTATCAAAAGCAGTTGGTTCCTTTGACTTTCGAATTAGAGTTGAACGCGTCTTGTGCTTTCGTAGTACAAAATTTAACCACATTTTACATGTTACATTAATAAAAGAATGGGAGTAAGCACGTTCGTGTTTCTGACTAAAAGCCTAACCAGACCAATTTTTGGATTTATCAAACTTCTTAGAGTTCTTAAATTTTTAAGTGTTGCTGATGTTTAATCAATGGTATAAAAATTCAGCTAGTTTTCTTATGTAGATCTACTGGTCTGTGCCAGTTCAAAAGCCAATGCATTCGTTCCAGAGCTCTGTGATGAGAAAACAGCGTCACCATAAACACATTCGAACAGTTTGGTGCACAACAAACAAGTAGACTGCGATACTCATTTCCAAGTAAAAAAAGCAAAAAAAAAAACTCGACGCATTGCCACTAGGTCATTCTTAACAATGAAAGGTTGAGAGGTTATACTGGAATGCAGTACAAAATAATTCTGATCTATGAGCATTTTTAGGTTTATTATGTTCTTAGAGGCACATTATATTTGTATGGTAAGGCATGAATTTCAGCATATTACCTTGGTTTCATTTAATGTTTGGTAATCATACAAATTTGTTTTNCCATGCAGTGATAGTGGGTAATTGNAATGTGAAAAAAGTGGAGAGGCAGTCAGCAAGAGCCTGTTTTACATGGGATATCAGTATATCACCTGAACATTATCCAATGCATGCAACCCAACTTTTATTGACCGGTCAGGTGTGCCCCATGCCCATGTCTAGTGTGCCCCATGCATGGGGCACACTCGACAGAAAAAGTACTCTTTTTAAATTGATTGCAATATTTTTTCTGAAAGGCGTTGTTTTCATGTTTTGGCATGATATTGTGTATATAGAGTTGTTTTATTGTGTGACAAATTTTGAGCTTGTTTGGACTTGAAGAGTAGCAGTGGTTGAAAATGCAAAAAAGTGTCGACTGTACCCCACCTTCCCCTACATATCGTATTCGTGGCAGGTGGCCTCATACTTCTACTTTGGATCTTTAGGTTGGGGCAAGTGAAGGACAAGGAGATACATTTGTTCCAGCAGGGTAAGGTTAAACTTGTGGAATTGACTGAGAGTGAAAGAGAGAAATGAAATAATATCTAAAAGCAAATTCCAAAAAATGTTTTGACTCGAGTTTGCAAACCGGTGATGAGAAGTAACTCGACAGTTTGTGTGACTCGACCACACATCATCACTCGACTCTTACTCGAAAAAAATTCATAAGACTCTGACTCGAAGGGCTTGTGACTCGACTCGTGAACCAACAAATATGATTCGGCCACATCACTGCTGACAGGCAACGCAACAATCGATCACGTTACATTATTATCCGATTTATTCAGTTACGGCCTTAACCGAAACATTCTTTAATGTTAAAACTTCGGTTGGTTTTCCTGGCGAAACAAAAAACAATTCTCAGTAGAGGTCAGCTTTTACTATTCGTTTTTCAATTTTAGATTTTCGGGAGTAATTTGCAGAACGTTTTAGGTAATAAAAACACTTAGCTGCTGCGAAATTAGAAAGGCAACTAGCTGTGGAAAAAAACTTCATTAGCTGCTATGCAATTTATCTGAGAAAGAAATATGAGGTAGTTAATCTTACAGCCTGTTTTATTTTAAAAAGGTGTTTCTAGCCACATAATGTGGACGTGGTTTTTCTATGACTTTTTTCTATCCTTTTTAGCTGATTACCAGATGGTTGCTTGGCAAATTATGCATTTCATCAGGTGCTTTATATCGTGATTTAGATCGCGGTTTTGTTAAGATGCTGCCATCACTTCACTTAGTACTGTACAAACAAAGTGTTAATTGTTGTGTCAGATCTGATTAAAGCTTGTAGTCCATGAGAAAATATCTTACTGTTCTTATGAATTTCCTCGAGTAAAGTCAGATAAATTCACTCAAGTAAAGTCTGGTAAATTTCCTGGAGTAAGTCTGGTGGATTTACAGTACTCGCGAGAAACAAACACACGGAAGCAAGATTTTCAATAGCACTTGCAAACAATGTTTGGGAAGCAGAAACAGAGCACTAATAATACTTTTTGCAACTGACCAGACAAAAAATTATCACCCATCTAAAAATATCCCAATTTGTCAAAACCAGCCTCAGTCTCATTACGACTTTACCATCAGTGTAATACATGACTAGGCCTATTTTGTGTGAGCATCGACTGAAGTGTCATTGTCATCTTTTAAGCTTACGTCGATGCAGAATCCCGATAACCTAATTACCCCGCGAAGTCGTTATTAAGACATTACAAAGGATATATTCTACAACACGTCTCAATACCGGATATAAAAAGCGGCATTTCCAGCACTGCCATTGTTTAAATACCTGTAGGTCAGTTCTATTAGTTTCATTGCATTGATTTATTGGCTGAAACTAATGCAAAACATCACCATGTGTTGCAATACCACTGCAAAGTTCACATAAAACTTAAATAGACGTGCATCGTAAAGCCTTAGTCAAACTTCTGTTTCTCCCACTTCCGGTATCTGGCAGCGCAACTGCTCGTAAACAATATCGATACACTTTGTCAAGTTCAAACCTTCCTAAAAATACTAGCCATTGAAGTTATAAGTTTGCGTTAAAATTTGAGGAATCTTGGAAATGTCTCTTTTTACTGAAATTAATCTTCAAGGGGTTTCAAACAAGGTTGCGGTGCTGGAACCGGATCCCGGAGCCCGGGGCACCGGAGCTGGGCATTTTGCCTGGAACCGGAACAGGAGGTAACATTACAAATCAAAAAGTGATTTGATCAGTATCAGTATCAGTGATTGATAGTGATTAGTCTCCTTTGGTGGAGGATAATAACTTGAATACAGATATATTCAAGCCCATATCACAGCAAAGTAGTGAAAGCAGATCAGTCGGATGATTCCTGGTAAGCTTGCGGCAAAACTAGAGCTTTAAATTATTGTTTTTTGCAAATTATTGTATTTTGGAAACACGCTTGTAAAGTGAAATGATCTTTTCGTTCCTTTTCATTTTAACAGCTATTAACATTTTAATATGTGTCGACCAGGGTTCCACGTTCTTATGGTCTCTTTGCTTGTAAGCGTGTCTTCAACATGCTAAGCCTCTGGAAAACGTTGACCAGCAGCCAGTTTAGCACGAACCTCCGAGTCAGCTCGAAGTAGAGGCCGCAAATTAATTACAGTACGGTGATATGTTGCATTGTTGACTGAATGAAATATATGTAACTGATATGACTGCCTTTTTCAAATCATATAAATACGTAGAAAGAATTATAAGCTTTTAAGGAATCATCCGTGGTACTGGTTTGACTAAATACGAGCAGTGACGATGATGGCTACATGTCAAATTACACATAATAGGTATCAATGCTGGATACAAGCCGGTATCAGGTGACTTTATTATTTATTTAAAGATAAAATCGACTTCAACATCATCAGTCTTGCTCAGTTATCTTAGTTGTATGAAACATTAATACAAAAATTTGGTAAACGAGCAAAAAAAATTTTCATCAACATAATTTTGTAAAATCCTTGTTTATGTGTTTTCGTTAAAAACAATACTTGTGTTAATATCGATACAGATCTCGATATTCACAATTTTGAACAAGCAACTCAATTGCAAGTGAGATTTAAACTACTTGTAAATCAGTAGCGGATCCAGACCAGGCGTTTGGGGTTAGCCAAACAGGTGGGTCCAAAAGGTCTTCTTTTATTTAAACACACAAAGTTGTCTGCGACAGTCGTTAACACAAAAGTGGTTACCTGTTGTAGGCCAGGAAAGTGGCTGCTTTTGTTGGTCAAACTATGCGATCTTTCAGCGAATAGCAACAGTTTGAAAATGCTCAATATCATTAATTCAGAAAACTTTCAAGCGGTTTCCAAAACACTGCCCTCGTTTTTCACAAGCTACACATAACTGAGAACATTGTTGGTGTCGCAAACAATCTCTTATATCTACAAAATCTATTAAAAAGGTATGCCCTGAAAGAAGCATGTTGCGCGCTAATGTTTAACACGGTTTTTGATATCCATAGATTAGCAAAAAGCAATGTCTGATACGTATTTCTGACCGGGTAAGAAGTAGAACGGTCTTCTCACACTTGGACATGACAACTCATGTTCCACGGTAGGTGCAGTCCCGTCGCCACGGGGTGACTTTGGTGGGCTTAGTTCTCCCAAACGAAGCTCCAAAACCCCCAATTGTAAAGATAAAACACTAAATTACTGGATTTTTTGTCAAATTCTAGAATGTCAAGGCCCCCGCGCAAACGTAAAGTCCCCTATTGAAGATTTTCTGGCTACGGTTCTGGATAGGAGCCTAGTAAATAACTAAATGACGATCACGTTTCCAGACCAGGTTGGTGCCGTTACATGTATATGGAAAATATATTTATCGCTGAAGCGACCATTCAAAAACAAAACATGAATGTAAGGCATTTGCTATGATATTACTCCCATTTTAGGTAGCACTACTGGCTATCGTGAAAATCGATCTCATAATTGCATGATAGATTCACACTGGACCCATAAGCATATTTCCCTAAAATATATTTACCGTCATTAATAAAGGTAGAATTTTATTCAAGTATTTAGTTCAGTTTCGTATGTTTCGAAATTGTATTGCTGATGTGAAGAAAAAAACATCAATCCCACTAGAGCAGGTTATGAAAAAAACGTTATGACTCTGTCAAAGAGAAGTGGGAACAAGCGGGCTTAGACCTCCAATTCACAATCAATACCTCCAAACGCAAGGTCCAGTCTCCCCGATAAAGGTATTTTTCAATTCATTATACTCGTATACTACTACGAGTTCCCCAAACAAGCTTAAAGCCACCCGCAATGCTGTTGATCTGGCCACTGATCTTCTTCCATCCAGCCAGGAAACACAGGTGAGAATCAGCCAATAACCAATTTAAAACCACGAATCTCCGCCAACACCAGAAGATTGCTTTTCTTCTCAAATTTATGTGCTGTGAGCGGAATGACGTAACTAATCAGCTACGCATTTCTCTGTCGGTTGCAGATGTCGCTAACCATGCCAAATTCGTCTTTTCGTGGTCGGCATGAATTGTCTATAGGTTTGTAACTGCCACGCAATGATCAAAACAACATAGCCATGAGTCACTGTTGCCAGGCTCGTAGCCAAGTGGGGACGAAAGGTGCCATCATTCCCCGAAATTTTGGACTGCAATTTATGAAGTGTTGAGCAAAAATTGTCATGACCGCGTAAAACTACATATTTATGCCACCAAGCTGCAGGTAGCTGGTATTTTGTCACAATTTGTACTTTAGAGCCAAAGGCGTGCGAGGCGGAGGGGGGAAATATGGGCAAAATTAAAAAAATTCGGGCAAGGCTTCCGGACATGTTTGGTAATTTGCATAAGCAAATAATCGCCCGGCAACACTTTCTTATTCGTTTTCCTTCTTCTCTCCTCCAAAGTCAAAGGTCTCCGTACACCTGTGTGTAGAACGGAGTACCATGGTTTGTTGAGGCGCGTCGTGCTACTAAGTAGTAATTCAATGCTACTTTGCATTGTCCATGTTGACGGAGTGAGGAGTTGTACAATTGTAATGATAGGTCATAATTCTTTGAGCTAATAGAGCACACCCCATGCATTTTTTCCAGATAACGGTAAGTTGTTTCTTAACGTACATATATAGCTTTTTACCAGCTGAATTATGGTCGAATCAGGGGCTTAGTTCCGTCAAGAAACTCATCCACTCACCCTTCTGTTGCAAAATCTCAATGCAGATATACCGCGGACTCACGGATTGCATTGGCAACAGTCCTGAAACTGATTTTTCGATTTGGAGATTTCTAAAACTTTGCGTCAGTTTTAAGTATTCCATATTGCATTTCTATTTTCACTACTGCCTTTCCTTTAAGGCTGTCATCAGACATTAAAGAAATAAACTTGTAACAAAAACAGACCAATTTTGTACATCTCAGCGACAAGTCGAGAACTGTTTTATCTCTGTTTTCACCTCGACAGGCGCCAAATAGGGGGCACATTAATGCCCAAAAGGCGCCATTCAACCACACGTTGCCCAAAAATAGTTGCCCCAAACTGACCCCTGGATCCGCCAATGCTGTGATTTAAATAAACTCCGAACACTAATGGCAATCCTGCAGTAACATTCATCTTTAAAATAATTTTGAATGATTTTGTTACCGAAAAGATATTGTTAAATTTTCTGCATACGCATATATCACCCTTTTTTTCAAAAATCGTTCCGCAACGTTAAACTTCGCAATGAAATTAACATGACTTGCAATCAGTCGCTGATGCAAAATTGCATCATCTTAGAGATTAAACATTGGAAACATTGGACGATTTCAAAAATCGTTTTGAAACACGTCACTGAACGTGTGCATTTTATCAGGGCACGGGCTAGTCTTTTCAAAATGCTTTAGCAAGATTATTTGATTGGTTTTCAATGTTAAACAATGCTTTATTCCCAATTCATATGTTGCAACTGTGACTTTTCTAAATTTTGGTGTGAACTGGTCGAAGAATTACCAACGCTCTCGAAACGTGGACTTGAAGTTGTTGTACCTTTTCAGAACAGGCTACTTATCTGTGTGAGGCAGGGCTCTTCTCAATGATGACCACAACACAAAACATCGATCTCGATTGATTCCCAATGATGATATGAGTGTATCACTTACAGCCACTGTTCCCAGAATCTCAGATGCTGTGCGTAGAAAACATGCACAAAAGTCTCACTGAGTGACCGACCGATTGAAATTGTTTGTAATTTGCAATAAAAGAAAAATTTAATCATGGCTGTGCATCCTTCTTCCAAAGGTTTTGCCTCTTGATTCAGTGATATGTCGGTTCGTATGAAACTGTTTTTAGAATTTGAACAACCTCAGCGAACCACTTCTAAAGCTTGCTCGGAAGAGCAATTTATTAAAATTTCATCTCAGAGACTGATACGTTTCGCACAAGCATTACCCTAAAATTGGTTCCAGCAAGCATAAAAATTTATATTTCTGAGTGTACGTTTACAACAGTTTTCCAGGAGAACCTTCCCGGACTCTTTCCAGAAAAGTCATGCCTTGACACACTAAACATTGTTGGGTGCAAAATCACTTTTTTGATTTTGTGAAAGGGTAAATGAGACAAAAAAGTTTAAGAACCACTGGGATAGACAGTGGAAAAGCGTTTCGCTCTGACCAGAACGATGGAGAATACCCTGTCCTTGTAGAAATACCAGTGAATGGCTGGTTTCAACAGTTAGACCTGCGTTTGACCGCTACTGCCTAAAACGTGCTGTATTGGTCAATATATAGCCTTGAACTAAAGAAGTGTTTCCCAACCATTTGGTAGTTGCGGCACCCTACAAAAAATATATAACTTGCGGCACCTAGTGGCGAATCCATATCAATTTGCTGTGAGGTTTGATGAGACTTTCAAAATGTATTTTTAATGATGTATTGAAAAACATCTAAACTCACGGCACCCCTGAGTATCGCAAATGGCACGCTAGGGTGCCGCGGCACCCCGGTCGGGAACCATTGTACTAACGAGACTTGTTAAAGTCTTTAGTTCTAAAGCACGATACGGAACGCAAGCAAAAAAATAATAATAAGAACATTACAAAACTTCTCTTTGATGGACATGTTTAACACGTCCACGAAAACCGCTAAATGCGTTTACCTCTTATCTGATCAAACTTCCAAGTTACTTTCCAATTTTATTTTTCGATTTTCAAAATCAAACTAAAGTTTGAAGTAGGTATGGCTCTCATTTCTTGGTAAGAGACAATTTAATCTGAACATAAATATTTGCAAATGGTAATACTTAGAACACCTTGTGCACTCTAATGTTAGACACTTGTAATTGTAGCAGAGACGTGAGTCACTTTGGCGAAAGTACTTTGTCACAAAATGTTGCAGGTAATTCTTGAAACATTACGGTTAAGTTTGATCAAATCAAAAAATATGTAGCCGTGCAAAAATATCTTATTTTTCAGCATGATCGTTTTGGAACCTGCTTCTTCAATACTAAGTTTGTTTCTAGGTGTAGTTAATGAATGTTGCCTGAAGGAGACACCATTCTCTTCATTTTTTTGTACGATTCGACAAACGCAAAAAAGCACGTTTCTCAGATGCTATTCGTGTTTTGCCAGATTACACTACAAGAGAAATGAAAAAAACCCACAGTAGTAATCGTTCGCATAACTATGCCACAGTTTTACCTGCACTCATGTTTCTAGAGGCGTAAGATATTTTTTTGAACAAAACCTTGAAAGTAAGGTTCCATCCTCTGTATTGTTATGAGGAATGTAAAGTTAAAAATTTTAATAACTGAAATGACAAAACAACCCAACAGAATCTCCAAAAAATTGCAAAAACTTTTTTGACATAAGATTCTCTTTTACTTTTATAGATTAGACAAACCAGCAGATCGAAATGTTTCTCCTTGTTTTCTTCAAACGCATTCCCGTCTCTCAGCTTGTGAGATGTGAAGTATCTTACAGCATGTGATTTGCGCAGTTTGCAATGAAACGTTGCACGTACAAGAAGGTTCTTAAACAACAGCAGGATTTACACTCGAAATGGAGGGACAGAGCAGGATGGGAGCAATAGAGAAACTATTAGCAACTTGTCGCCTCCAGTGACGTTATAGAATTTCTGGTGAAGTGGTGTTTTTTAAGTTCTCAAAAATGAATTAAACAATTCTCTTCAACAACAAGCGGGCGACATTCGCATAGTTAGCCTTATATTTGATTTTAGGTGTTGTCTTTGTTACAAGTGTCTATCCTCTTCAAAAGCATTCCGAATCATCTTGATGCCATTCCAAACAGCCACGAACTTGACGATACTTGATATCCTACTTAAAAAAACGCAAACTATGATTTTCGTACTATTTATGATTGCCGCGACTGATTGTAGCAGTTGCACGTCTGCGTCAACTGAAATTACCGCAATGACATTGAAAAAAGCAACTGACAGCCCGCGATGTATTAGTCCTGCAGCGTTTTGCGTTCAATAGCTCCTCTGTCTCAAAATCCAGCTTGTACCAGATGTTTTAATTAAAAGCAAGCTCCACACCCCACGAAGCAAGGTTATAGTTTGGCAGTTTTGTGCTTGAAGTCCTTATGGAGTATTTATTTAAACAAGACTGTGCAACCTATAACTTTAAGGCGGAAAATTAAACTGGCAATATTAAAAAACTATCTAAACGTTTTCAGCCTGCACCTAAGCGATCATCAGTGGAAAAAACATCGGACAATTCCGAGCAAATTTTTTATTTCAAAAACGGACGTAAAAGTAATAGGAATTCTAAAGTTTGTAAACGCTTATCACGTAACTGGGCGCACAAATATGATTTTAGCAACCCGTAAATTTTAGGTAACCTTTTTAAACAAAACGTCAATTTGTGCTTTTTTTAATCAAGAAATGAAACTGGAATCAAGAGTAGATCGCAGTTTTACGCGACTTGTTTTGCTTCGTGCTCAGCGAACCGTCACTTTCAAGTTCGTAAATGCCCAAGTATTTACCGTTCCATCTTATCAAATTCTGATCAATCTCTTGCTGACTGATAATGTTTCAAGTGCAAACAGAAACGCTTCAGATCGTTTTCGAATATTGTGGCTCTAATGTTCTGCATTAAATGTGTTAAGCAATGTCAGGAAAACGTTTCTGGTAAGATAAATTATTTCTTCTAAAAATAAAAAATGAAAATCTAGTTTGCCGAAAATTGAAATATGTAACACAAATTTTCTATTTTTGTCTTGATTTTTTGGTGATTCAGTGTGATATGTTACTATCTGTAGTCACATAAAAATATATTGTTTTCATTTCTCATAAAAGGCCTTGACTCTTTTCTCTTTTTGGACACTTTACAACTTTATTGGATATAAGCATTAATATTGTGCTTTTAGTTGCTTTGCTCACCGGTGAAGATAAACATTACTGCAATGAAAAACACTGCCAAAGTTTAATTTCTATCGTTCTTATTGCGTCTCTGAATATCAAACAAATTGTTTCACTGAATGCTCTGTGTTTGCCAAGCGCATTTAAAATCCGCGGTAATACCATTTTATAAAAATTGATGCAGCTCATTATGGTTGCTCACAATTTTCTGCTTTCCAAACAACACTTTGTTTGTCCTACATGCGATTTATATTTGTATTTTGTTTCCAAAAACATAAATTGGTTGTGGCGTGTAATATCACAAAAATAGATTTGCCTTTTTGTTTTTGATATTTTTTTTCGAAAAATACAAATCTCGAAAATCACATTTCGCTTTCTTTTGCTCATGACTTCTTTCACTGCAAGTCACTGACTTTTCAGGAGTGAAGCCATAAACCAGTCTGGAAAATGAAAGACGGTTGCGAGACGCTTTTGGACCTTTCGAATCACTGCATTTGAATGGAAATGATAAAAACAACAAAAGCCTGTATGCCAAACCATGACGTCTGAAAGGGTAGTTTCATATAATTGTTTATTGTAGGATTATTGGTGTTAAACCAACATAGCCTGAAATTTGTTTCATGAATGTAAGTCGTAAATAAAGCAAATAAGACTGTAGAACGCTAAATTCAGCGATGGAATCTCGTTTTCATTGAAAACCGGTCTTTTCGACAAACGTGTTATTGCTAATCATTTACCATTATATTTGACCTGTTTTCCCAGATACTGTCTTCAGTACAGATACTGTCTTCATTATCTTTATTACGTTAAGCTAGTTTTAGGATTGTCAAAAGATAAACAAACATATTTTTTCTATTGCAGTCACAGTTGGTTTTTACCATTATAGCTGATGCTTACGCATGACCTCTTTTTTAAAGTTTGAGAGCCAGAACACCTGCTCTTCCTTCAAATGTTTTGCTGTAGCTAACGACGATCAAATCGTTACTATTTCAAAACACTCTAAATGTTTTATAACAGGCGTGCACCTGAGTCTCTGTTTCAAGGATCGAAGCCTATAATCTAGTGATTATTGCCGTGTTTCAATTGCATATTTAAGATGTAAGGTAAAATTGTTACAAAAGCAACAGAAATACAACAGAGGTTTGTTTGAATGCATGGTGAAATATGCAGTAAAGTTGGCACCCGGAATTATTAGCACTTTGCAAACTAAAGAAAGAGAAAAAAGTTTCTTCCAAGTAGGTTCAAATACTTAATTTTGTAGATTAGTGTCCGAGTATGAATTGACTCAAAACATATCAATACGTCCAAGAACAATCTTTTCAGGTATTTTTTAAAAATAAACGCTAAAAAGTAATCACTATTTCCCACTACCAAGATGCAAAAAAGGACAAAAATTAAATCTTCTTTGGTAAGAAATTGCTGTGAAGTAAATCGGGTTTTTGCGTCATTGTTTTATGGAAATTTACTAACAGCACAATTTTCGTTATCAGGGTACAATTCCCACAAAGCAGGACTTTAGCTGCCAATTACAAGTAACCCTGAAGCTTGTTGGATACAGCATTGAAATGTAAGCTGAACTTTTTCGTCAATGTTTATATATTTCCAAATATCAAAAATAGAAAAACACATTACAACATTTGGGGTTATGAAACGACTACATGTTCATTAAGCGAGGTGAAGCTGATGCTCTTTCAAAAATTGCTTGCTATCAAATCACGCTTGGAGAGATTCTATGCATAAAACCGGGGTACGGTAAAATTTCAACGTGTTGTTTTTCCTGTTTTGTGTTTGCACTTTTCAAACAGAGGTGCATGAAACGTGATGTCTGATACAGTTGTTCTTTTTACTTTGAAAAGTGCTTTCGCAGCTTCAATTTACCACATTGGTGTTTTCTTTGTTTATTATTTTGTAGATGTGTACCATAGACATTACTTTGGGTGTTCTTGTGTTGTTCCCGTTGGACTGCACAATTAACGATCTTGTTTTGATGCCTTGTTTTCTTGAACAAAAAATACGATTCAACGCTTTGCGATGCTAACTGTTACAACGAAATGATGCAGTGATGTCCTTCAACTTTCTGTGGATAATACTGGAATGCATTTGGGTTGGTTATATCGAGCAGGACAAAGTCCATACCAATAAAATATTCGGAAATAGCTATTGGGGTTATGAGTTGTGTCCCAGGTTTTAACCAAAGTGGTGTAGACCGATATCGCCTCGTAGTGGACGAAACAACGAAGGCAAAAGGGAAAAGACCATTTGAGGTCTGGAAGCACATCAAGCCTGTCGTGCATTTGACAAAAATGCTTTTCACTATTCGAAACTTGATCCATCGGATAATCGCCTCCATTGGAAATAGTACTAGGATGTTTATTTTCATCTTTGTTCTTAAAAACTACGCAAAAATGAAATTGTCTTTGGTTCATTTAGTAGAACAACTTTACAATGCAGAGGTATTGGGAGCAGGAGGATATCCCAGGAATGCTAAACCTGATTCCTAAAAAATGTTGCAAGGAAGATTCTTTTCTTTGGTTGATTTCTTTTATCAAACATGCTTGTGCCAAATGTGTGTACATGAAGCTTTTCAAATCCTGGCGTTTTTTCCATATCAAAATAGAATCTCATTTTCAGTTGAATACAACTATGAATTTTTTGTTATACTACGATTCTAAGGGACTAAACGAGGACTATCGATAAATGTGCTTCACTGTACACACGTGGTGGTTTACATGTTTTAATTCTAGCCAAAAGTATTTCCTCTGTGCCCCTTGCTCAGCGTTGCTTGACACATTTTGTCTGTGTAGGCCAGGGGTCAGCAACCTTTTTTAATAAAAGAGCTATTGTGCTTCATTTTCCAGCAGATATGACCGGTGAGGAACCACAAAACGTTGACACCGTTTTATTTTTCATGCGACTTCCTAGAGGCGTAAACTAAGTAGTAATCAACTTAATTGTAATAATAATCAAATTCAAATTAAACTTCCAAGTCTTATCAAATCCAGAAAGCCACTTTAGAGGAATTAAAGAGCCGCACGCGGCTCCGGAGAAGTAAGTTGCCGATCACTGGTCTAGGCTCTAGGTCTAGACACAAGTTACTTCCACCACGCCAATTGCTCCCCGATCAGCTTCTCTACGTATTTGCCCCAGAAAGTGTTTGTCGATCTAGAGTGAGCTGCTCGTCTAATCTGCTCCATCCAGCGTGTGACTCATACCGTTTTGTTCTTTTCTTTCAGCTAGCATGGTTGCCTAAAGCTATAGCGAATTAAGGTCTGAGTTACACTAAGAGAAAATCTGTACTTTGCTACAGGCCAGATCAGATGTTTACAAATAATTTCCATTGTCAATAAATTTCTGTACACAGCGTTGATTTCACGTTTTACGAAATTTCGACGAGGATCGTTTTCGCTGTCAGACGCATCTTCAGCAGCATTTAGTAAATTTAGGATTTTATTGGCCTCGAAGAAAAATTTATAAAACTTAATCAAGCTGCGTGGGTGTCTTAAGTACTGTTTTCGGTCAGAGATCACATGGAGATTGGCTTGCTGTTCACAACGGCAAGTTAACCTACTCTTAATGCAATGCATGTAATGCTATATGGATTTCCACAAGATTTCCGCTGGATTTCGGCCCCGATGACAAAATTCTGCTGCGGGAATCATACGTTTGTTGGAAACCAAATCTCTTTCTAGCCTCATTGTCTACCAACCGCTTAACTGGAGACAGTGGCGTAGCAAGGGAGGGGGCTGGGGGTCAAGGGCCCAGGGCCCAGGGCGGCACCTTCTGAGGGACAGCGCTTAGTTGATACAAAATTAACTTTTGGAAGGAATTTCAAGGCTCTAACTCTTCTTTCTTATTTTTAAATAAAGTTTAAAAGTTTATAAAACTCTTGAATTTATAGAATTTGTGCTTAGAAGCCCTAGGCTGGTAGGCTAGCCTGAAATTCAAGACATGTGGCTGTGTAGTGAGAAAATTGATGAAATGTTTACTCAAAAGTCTGGGTCAAATCCAATGCGCTAAAGCACCCCAGAGTTTTTCTTGTAATCAGGTTTTTTTTAACACACTTACCTGGGGGCAATTGTGCCCCAGTCTCTACACCTTCCTCTCCAGCCAGAGACATTTCCCCTATCCCAGTCAAAAGTCCTTTGAACAAAGGAAACCGATGACATTTGACCTCAGTCCAGCAAGCATGACTGCTCCGTTTGTTCGTGGTTTATATTGCCCTTTCTCTCAAAGTCTGGTATAAAAAAACGTTGCATGAAATCACGGTAAATAGTCAAAGCTAGCACAATCCTTTTTCTCCTGTTGTTGGTTCCTTAGCAACGTCCTAACGGCACATCATAACATCATCTGACAATCAAGCATTGGCGACGAACATTTCGCTGCGGCGGTGATAGCTCAGTGGTTGAGTGTCGGCCTCTCAGCTGGACAGTTGGGTGATTTAATCCACGGCCACGGAGTGAATTACCGTAGCGTTCCTTAGGGCAAGAGCGTTCTCCTCAATTGCCCCGGCAAAAAGCGTATTTCAGGCGTTGGCTTGCTGCAAATTGGTGTCACAAAAATTTACAAAATAACATTTCTTGTAACATCTCAGGCTATTTTTAATGTTCAGTGGGATATTTTGATTAAGTGCCATAAGTTGTAGCCTAGTCTCTAGGTTGGTTTATTAACATTAAATTTTGACGATTGGAGTGAAGAATTCTGCAAAGGTAACGTTACTCAGTTTTAATGCAACTGCTATTTTTCTGCAACAACGTAATGGTGTCGTAAAATGACGTCCTTGAAGCACTTGGTGTGCTTGCGTGGGTAGCTTAGAGCTCAGAGTGTAGATCTGAATTACAAGCAGAGTGAATCAGACCCAGCTGATGAGCAACGTGAATTTCGTAGATGTCTCCTTTGTTCAACGGTGTGTCTTACATTTGCAGTCATAGAAGAAGTCATTTGAACAAGAAAAGCTTAGAAAATATGTTGCCATCATTTTGATGATTTTGAGGCATGAAACTTGGTCTGAAAACCTAACGCAAGGGCAAACGATATGTTAGTTTGGGTATGATTGTGGAATCTGTGGTGAACGGGCGTTTATCTAAACAGTTGCACAACTTGACAACGGCAGTACTGAATAAAGTTGTTCAACGCAATTACAGTCCAACGTAAGATGTTGTAATCATTTCTGAGCATTAAAAAGGTCTATGTTCCACATGGCATGGTTTGATAATCACTTTTCGAAATAGATATTTGTTGGTAACCAGTCCCGTTGCCACAGGGGCTTTGGTGGGCTTAGCCCACCCAAACAAAGCTCCAAGACCCCAAACGGAAATATGAAACATTATGAATCAGCGAATTGTTTGTCAAATTTTAAAATGTCAAGACTCCCTGCACAAAGGTAAAGCCCCCTATTGAAGACCTTGTGGTGGACTTACCGGAGACTAAAAACCAACATGGAAGAACATTTGGCGAAACATGTTGGGTTCATATATGCATATGTAAAAGAAGCAAAAAATAGGAAAAGTAATGATGAAGAAGGTGGCAACAAGCAGAAAAAGCAAGACGCATAATCATCAATGAAAAACACGACCCATTTCAAGTTGTGAGTGTTCGATTGTGATCTTCAAGATGCTTTAGTAATTCTTATATCTTTAAATAAGCACGAAACGTGATCTTCTTTCATTTTAAATTCTTGTCAAATTTGAGGGGCGGAAAGGGCGACACTTTTATAGTCGGCCCCAGGCGGCACTTAGCCTCGCTACGCCACTGACTGGAGATGTTTGTGATTTTTAAAAGACATTTTGCAAATTAAATTTCAACGCGTTTCATCACGTTTTGGAAACGTCACTCAGGTTTATTGCCCACTTGAACGGAAGCTGCGACACTCGCTCGTTTCTAGAAGAAATTGTACGTTGTGAAAGGAGCTTTTAGGATAGCTGCTACAAAGAGCAGGCGGGTCGGATGTGGGGAGTAAGTGTTAAAACGTGCTCGTGTTGAATGAACAAGTGTCGCAATCGTCTTCGTAAATAACTTCGCGTGGTCTGAGCTCTGGATGCATTTCAAGAAATGTACGTTGAATTTAAATTAGAACGGTTTATGACCAAAAATATTTTATATGTATAATTACCCACCCTACTCAAAGAACACTAAGTATGCAGTTGGTCGATGGGGTCATGAACGTTTACTGGGCTTTGTCTGTTTGTTGTAGATAGATCGGCTGACCTGCTTTCATTTTCACATGGCCAAAAACATATATGTTTAGCTTTGAATATGTTTTTAGCATTTACACCATCAGGGTGGGCCAAAAAAAACTTTTTTGAAATTCAAAAAAAGGGGTTTCTTAAATCCTGGCAAATCAGCTAAAAACATATTTTAAACCGATTTTGGATGGTTGCCCGTAACAACAGCCGTGC
>JGI24158J21664_10003959_pt1 | contig 18869 bp, 11 predicted proteins | sample Ectturendosymbi3_FD_21664 | JGI IMG/M metagenome (IMG submission 21664)
GATATTCCGTGCAAACTCATCTGGTTCTGGAAATCTATCTGTGAAAGACAAAAACGCATGGGAAGGTCTCAAAAACACTGCTTTTTTAGATAAAAAATCAGGTTCACCAAATTAAAGCCAGTTGCTGTAATTAATACCAATTTATTCGAGCATTGTGCTTTAGAAACGTAACCGAAAATACTGTGGATTTCATAATTAGCTACACACATTTTTATCTCTGTTAGAACACATTGGAAATGTTTCGGGAAATACTGCTCCGAAATGTTCATGAATTTTAAAGTATGGCAAATCTGACATCTTTTGTCAGGCAGCGACCGGTATCACGTCTGATTTATGTGCTTAGTATACTTGCTGTAATATGAAATGCATGAATTACTCATTGAATTAAGCAAGGATTTTGAGAAATCGAGCAGCATTTTGCAGNAATATTCAAAATGCTTTTTACGCCAGTAGAACTTGCTGCCGGTTGACGTACTGCGAAAANGAACTAAACCTTGTGGGATAATACAACAATGTGTTTGTCAGNGTGAAATATATGCTCAGTAGTTTTCTTCAGTCGTTTACAGTACATTCCACTTTTCAAGGCCGTCGTTTCCACCCAGTTAAACGTTTTCGTGACAAAATTTTATTTAACCAAAGTTTTATGCACGGTCCCTTAAGTTATGCTTTGCTGGAGTCAGAGGCAAATTTTGATTTTCGGGGTCCTAGGCTGTTTTAAATTGGGGCCCCTTCTGGAAGGTTTGCGACGTCTGATGTCATACAAATGAGAGTAGCACTACACGTTTTCGTTGCATCAACTGAACAAGTTGTTCCAATTAATAAACATATTACAGTACTTTATTCTGACTTGCCTCGATATCAGGAACAAAAACAGTCACAATGAAATAAACGAAAAAGGCAGCGGTGAATTTATCTGATCACACTTACATTGTACATATTTATTGAGTACCTCACTGGCCTCGTGTAGTCTGAAAAATGGATTCAGGCGTTTTGCTCCACACATTATACGTAACAACAACCAATTCTCGACGCCATAAAAAGAGAATGCTCATGGTGATTCACTTTAATCTTTCGCGCTCATTCTTCTATAGAGATCTTTTCTTAGCGGGATAGTAAAAAAACGTGAGTTGAACCAAAACATGAATACAAATATAAATGCTTACAGACATCTTGGAAATTGTCCTTACTCCCAAAATGCTGGGGCCCCCAAAATCGGGGGCTCTAGACTTAAGCCTTTTTAGCCTAATGGTAAATCTGCGCCTGACTGGAATGAAAATTAGATCTCAATACCTGATTGGTTCTTTAGTTTAATTTTTATTGCGAGCAGGCCAAAACAAAAAAATAGATTTGAAAAGTAATTCCGAAAACGCAATCATCACTATGTATTAAGATTCTGTTTGAATAAAAACTGAAGATGTTAACTCACTTATCAAAAGGATAGTTTAAAATAAACTTTTAAGTTAAAATCAATAGTGCTAATTCATTGCTTAAAAAGGTCTCCAATCAATACACCCAACAGTGTCTGTCTGCGGATCTGATTATGGAACCAGAAAATTTAATATGTTAAGGCTGCTGGGAAACCAAATACGTTTCTGTAGGCTTATTTATTATACTAAAACGTAAAGTAGAAATTATCCCCAAGTCAAATGATTTTTGGCTGGCACATTGGGGATCGAAGTAAAGCTTATCTAGGGTCATGTTTAGCTCAACGCTAGCTCTGCACAGGATTACTTTTACTCAACTTTATACGCAGAAGGGTATAAAAATCCGCTCCGGGTTGATTTACCAGCACGGGTTGCTGTTATAACTTCACCGTGTTTTCTGCGGCTTGGGGCAAACTTCGCTCAGCGATGTGTGCTGTAATCGAGTTTAAAAATGATGAGGCATGCTTGGGAGCATTTTTTGCAAAACAACTGCCGATGAACGTCAGAATTGTGTCTGTTTACTAATTCTACTGTAAAAAGTTTTTACTGATTTGACAATATAAGCTTTGTAATAAAAAATTTTTGCTTCGTAGCATAAGGGATTGTATGGAAATTTCACAGTGTGTTATATCTCTTACTAAGCAGGCTAACAGACACAGAGTTCTTGAATTTGGGGATAAAAGCTGCTTAAAAAGCAATGGCCGAAGTTGAAATTCTTCGCCGCATTAAAGTCAGGTTATGAGGAACATTTTTCGTGAAATTCTTGGTAATTAATATTTAAAGGAGTAGTCTTAGTGTGAGAATCTCTAAAAGTTTCGGCTTGCTGAAAAGTCACTTCTGCTCTTGTTTGTGTATTGCAGTGACTTTTAAAAGTGAGAGTGTTTGATGTGCTAAAAGTTAGGAGAACATTACTTCTGCAAAAACTGCAAGGTTTCTGTGAAATTAACAGCAAATGATGAAAAAAATTATTACATCTGTGAGTAGCATTGCTTTCCAACGTGTAAAGTATTCAATTTTGAAAGCGTTATGAACGGGATGATAATTTGGACATCCACGCATTGTAATTTGCTGTGATACTTTCTCTTACACATTGTGCAAACCCTTTTTGTTTTCCACAGTTTTGAATGGGCCNTTTCCACCCAAAACGTANGTAATTTTGATAAACGCACCAAGTTTCTTACTTTAGTGGTGAAACGACACCTTGCTGCAATAACAAGAGGCGTGCGAACACTGAGGGAGATTGCAAAATTTTCCAGAAAATCATATTGTAAAATTATTCTTTTTTTCCTGGAATCTGTGGATCGAAGGAATTAACAGCAATTTGGGTTGAGGAAACTCATTTACACACTGGTAATACCACTAAATTTGCAAAAAAATTACGTTTGTTTGCAGCAAAAACTTTCAACTGCATGTTTCTCTTCAACACTGTTGGACATGGGTGACAAAAAATGGTGCTTTCATAAATATCATTTATTGCTCCCAGCAGGAAAGAAGCGAATCCGTTATAACTAATACTTTTGGTAGCCGTAATGTACCAAGCTTAATTTAAAAAATCTTTTATAACGAAATACGACGTTTTCAGTTAACTTTAAAAAGTCTCAGTAGTAAAAATATGTAATTTCGGAACACTGCTTCACAATTCAAGACGCTTTTTAAATCGCATGTTTGCAAATAAAAACCTTAAAACTTAGTCTTGTCTTTTTTCTTACCTGGAGCCACTGACTGTGATTGTGGACAGCTGGTATCCAAGCGTCACCCAGTTTCAAACCATATTTATTAACCAGAGCTTGCCTGTGCAAGCGTGCGTAGTAAGGGTGGTCTGACGATCCACAATCCTCCGAAACATTCACTGACGAAGCCGTCATGGCATTGTTCGGCACTTGGTAGTCTTGGAATCCGACAGGTCTTGAGCAATCTGTGAAGAATAATGTATTTTCGGAGATACACTGAAAAAACAGTATGATATTTTCTCGACAGAAACTAGTTCAACAAAATCTGTGTTGACAACAAAATCTGGATAGCAACAAAATTTCTGTTGATCTTTGTCTTTGAATCGTTCTCATCTTTTGCAAAAACCTATGACGCAAAAGTAAACAACTGTCAATCATTCAAATGGACAACTTGTTTATACTGGGTCACTGCACTTTTTCGCAACAAGGTTTTCAGCTTTATGACAGTACTTTCATTCTGCCTTACTAGCTACAACGTAAGCGTTGCTTTTGTTTGTTGACTACTATATTCTATGACTACTACGTACATTTTAAAATATCCTTTGTTAATTACCCCCTTCGTTTTACTGCCTTTCACACTCTGCACAGCTGACTAATTTAGGGTGCTACTTAAAAATATATGTAGGCCATAAGACACAAACGCCTGTTTTAAATGTCAAAAGCTGAAACTTACAAAAAATGTTTACCTGATAAAGTTAATGATATCTGCTAACAGAAAAAAATACGCCTTTCCACTGTTACCCCACCCGATCCTTGTGTAAGTCAATGTAGCAACTTTTCCTTGAAATAAGTTGATGACAATTTAAAAAATTCAATTACTAGAAAAGATATCATCAGATACAGCATGACGTTTCATTATAAAGAAAATTCCTAAAGGTTCTTTTTTGTAATCGCCTAAATAGTAAAAGCATAAGATTGCAGCAGCAGCAGCAACAACAACAACAACAACAACAATAAGTCATTGACAAAATCACGGACTTAAAAATTTTTTCATCAAAAACATATAGAATTAGCTGTTCCAAAAATATTACAAGTTTTGATTTCTTTACAAACAATTTAGTACCAATTGTGACTGAGAAGTGGCTGTTGTTTTCCTTGTTTTGCACGATGTACCATCTTTGTTTTGTAATCTAACGTCCCGCACTACCTTCGTTAAATTGTTGGAGAAGATAATATTAATTTTCTGAGGCGTCCAGCACTTTCCTAATTTTTGTGGTCTATTCGCAAACTTTATTTAATCTTCAAATATTTTTCTCAAGCGTTGCACTGAACACCGTCACTGAATGGCGAAATGTAAGGATGATGAATTTTAGCTGAGTTTTTTTACCGTAAGTCAGCGAGTATCGTCCTGGAACTCGGAAAAATAACTGAGCTTCATATTCAGGTATGAACTTCATCTCGATGCTGTAGTTTACGGAAACACGATTGTACGAGAACAAGCACGAGTTAGATACCTGTAAACAAGGCATATGTGCAATAACATTTGCTATACATTTTGATAATGTTTAAATTTGAGACTGCAGGTGCTGTAAACCTTACAAGCGTTTCAGTAGACAAATTTCGTTTGTTGCATAGCAAATGCATATAAAGAGCATGGTTAGCGGTTACCACATCAACTTGGGATAACTTAAGGATCAGACCATCTCAACGATCTATCGCAACCTTACTTAGAAAATGAATATTTTATATTTTGTTTTGGGACACAAATTTTTAATATGTAAAATGTTTCACAAACCGTTTTCACATATGGTATTTCATCTGTTGCTTTGCAAAAATAACCAAGGTCACAGTTGTTTGTACGCAAAACTGAAATAATATTCAAAGCTCATAAGTTTCGTGGGAAGATTTGCGACATTTGCAATCACAAATTTTTAGGTTGCTTCATGTGTGTCACAGAAAATACTGCCTATATCTTTTTTAATATACACGCTATCCGCCTTGTCCAAAAACTCTGAGCACAACACGTGTAGCTTTCATGCTGCGACCCACCTCTGAAGTGACTTGAAAATTTCGATTGCCTGAAATTTGATGATGCGGTAATTAAGTGAGATGAGAATTAGACCAAGTAACCATTCATGCATTCAAAGGCAGAACGAAGCTGTAGCCAATACAATAAGGCAACACAGCGATTTATTGACATGCTAGTTCGGCACCATCAAATAATCAAAGCTCGTCAAAAGAACGATTTGGTTATCGAGGGTTTTGCAACTGGTTCCGCCATGCCTGAGCAGTGAATTATGTTGACAATCATCTTCGCGGTGTCTCAGTGCCATCATGTTGCCATGCTGTCATGTCGCCACACTTTCATGGAAATCAAACGTGACGTCGATGAACAGTCAAATGATCCCTTTATCGCACCCCGAAGTATTCTAACGTCATTAAAACTCTTACGTCACCAAANACGTTCTGTGNAAAATAATCCTGNATTTCAAACAATTTTCTGTTGGCTTNACGATGCCATAGAAAACACAAACTCGCTTCTTGCCAATTTCTTGCTGGGGGTACATCAAAACGTCCAAGATTACATTCANTGGTAATGTTGCTTAGGTGGAAGAACCGCCAAGTGCACACCTTCATGGCTGCGCAGGTTAGACGCTTAAAACTTGATATTGTTCTTCAAGGGGGCAAGGAGATGTGAGCCGATGAAAGAAAATAACGTAAAATATACAAGTAAATTGAAAAATCTGCAAAAAACACTCAATAAAAACTTACTTCCGCAGTAAAATTAACGAGGGTGCCACGTGAAGGTAGTCCACTGTCGTACACAAGCACTTCAAAAGAGACAGTGCTAGACTGTCCACTGGACATTCTGGTCGTTGAAAAAAATGGAAAATGGATTAATTTTTTAGCGCTCCTGTGTCATCCAAAATATTAAAACGTTGCTCGGTTTCTCATGTAGATTCGCACAGATCAGAAATGCTGTATGTAGATCTTATCACAAAATGTTGATTTCCGCACCACTGCAGCTGCATGTGCTACAAAAATGCAGTGTCTGTTCGTAATTNNCTACAATGTAATATTCAAACTTTTATTACTTTCCACAAATTCNTGTAGTCAAGTTCAGTATTACTCACCTTAAAACTGCCTCGGTTGTAGCAAAATTTATCTGTGCGTTGAGCAAACTGCTGTCTAAATCGGTTCCTTTCAATGCCAGCATTGGCACGCTGGACGCTGTTGGATGTATTAAAGGCAGGTGTACGTCCGTGACATTCAGTGTAGGGCAGTTGTCGTTGATGTCGGTTACTTGAACACGAATTTTCAAGAAAGTTTCAGCCTCAGTATCCATATTCTGCATGCGTTAAAACCTTTACCACAGTCTGACCTGGGTACACTTGGTGACAACAAAGTTTTTACACAGATTCACTTCATCGCTAAAATAGAAGCCTTTGATTGGAGTCATTCCTTGGTTGAGAAACAAAAAATGGATGATACGTTGAAATTGCTTTGCTGTGCATTTATGCTTGATCTTTAAGAGCTGTTTTCATAGTTTCAGCAAACACATACCTTAATACGAATGTTGATCTCATGTGACGTAGAGCTCTCGTAATCCAGTTCCGATTGGAGCAAAATATGACATATTGTTTTGTTTGTGACCAGAGACATTTCGCTTTCGTTTGAACTTGTGTTGCTGTGTTCTGTTAAACATACCCATCTGTGTTCTTCCAAAAAAAAAACTGACAAATTGGCCAATTAAAGTTTGATATTGTCAACGAAAACTCTGTAGTCACGCAACGGGAACTTTCAAAAACGACAAAACTGTCCGTTTTTAAAGCGGTCTTTTTTCTGATCCTCAACTATGATCATTAAATCTTGGGTCATGTCTGAAAGTGTGCTATCTTATGCCATCTTGTACAACCGGAAAAGACCGGATTTTTGCAAAGATTTCGAGACCTGACGTTTCGCTAGTAAGTGCGCAGATATGAGACTCGTAAGATCCTCAATGACGAGCACCTTCTCCTCCGAGTAGATATATCCCAGCTACGATGGTTCCAGAATGTCCCAAGAAAGATCGGCGAGGCAAGTCTTGCGGGCAACACTCGCAGGCAAGCAGTCCGTACGTCGACCGAGGAACAGGTGGTATGTTTATGCCTACGATCTTGCTTGGTCCCGCCTTGGTGTGGAGTTAGCACACTACCTGAGATTTTTGAAAATCATGAGACTTTTCGAGTCTTATTTTGACTGTTGCTTCCGCGACTCTCTAGAGGAAAGCCAGCATAAAAATGAATGGAAAAATGAAGCGTTCTGATGCACGTAGCCAATTTTTTTGTATATCAAAAGAGCATTTACGTTTGAATCAAGTCAAAGATCATAGTGCAATAGAGATAATTTATATTAGCCTGCCACTGAACCTTTTCTTCAAGTTGGTGTAACAAATCTTCTTTTCACAAAAATGTGATGTATTGAATTCTTTATTCGTGAATAAAAGCATTGGTAAAGCAAAAAGTGCTGTTATTGCAGTTAGCATTTTTTGAAAAGTTTTTGATTGAAAGGACAATTCCTTGAGAAAAAAAGGGATCAAATACTAATTTGTGTCATGAAGTGCATCGCAAGAATTCCATCAACATTGAATCTGCTTTTAAAAACAACCACCTACCTTGGGCAAGCGAGCAATCGAAAAAGGTTTTACCAGCTGCTGAGTTTTCTACGCCACTGATAGGATTAAGCGAAGGTAATGTCAAGTTCTCTCTTCTGTTGTCCAACAAAGAAAAATGAACGTCGCTTCCGTTTTCAACAATGTTGACCATAAAGGAACTAAAAATTACCAGAAAAGTTTATAGTTTTCTAGCTTTCCACACAATTCTTTCAAGAGCGGATTTACGCAAAGGATTTTTGCGTGAGAACAATTAAGGATAGATTTTCAAATTTGCAATACTGACTCACAAATATTTGGATTATTTCTGCATAACAAGAAAACCAGAAAACCAAATGGGCTGCTGATGCGTTTGATAACGAAATCCGTGCATATGTTGCAGTCAGTTAAGTGATGACTGATGAGGCATCATAAAAAAGTGACGAACGTGAAGATGAAGAACGGTTGCCGAAGTGCAGGTATACCAGCGTTTCTGTGCTTGTAGGTCACGGACTACCAACACATCCTATTAAAAGTTACGGACTCCCCAAGAAGAAACGTTGCATTAAATATTCGAAATTCGGTTTTAAACTGCGTCAAGTTGTTTTGCATTTGGTCGTGGAACGTCATCAATGCAGGCTTAAGTGGGTCTGTCCTGAACTGAGTCACTCATAAAACAAAGGAAAAGAATTATTTGCGATGCAACGACGCAACGAATTGCCTCTTTACCTCCCAAACCACTTTTGCACATCAAAGTTAAATTCTGGATGAACAGACGTGGTGAAACTTAGTAATGGACTTTTCTTGCATGACTTGTCCAAAAGCAATTCTTACCGAAAAGTCGATTATTGCTTCTTGCTTGAAGTATTTAAGTAAGGACAGCGCACACTTGCAAAGATGAAAACTGCTTGAAATGAGTGACTTGAATAAAAGAGAATAATTGATAGACCTTTCACCACAAAGTAAAAATCAAAGCTGCTTTTTGTGAAAGTCGGCAACATAAACGAACACAAACACAATAAGTTTACTTACCCGTTTGACCTATCTAGACCAAAACTTCCAATGTAACTTCCCACTTTTATATTTTCTTTAATTTCAAATATGATGGCTGCAGTTGATGAACTTTTCCTGTCTGAAAACGAATTCAAAAACGTACATGCAAACACGAGAATGCTTTCACGTTAACATTCGGATTTATTTGACAACAGTCAACGTGCTTTTCTGGCCAGTTATCAAAAACACCCGGATACTTCATCATCAGTATTTGTTGATTTACTTTTCAGAAGTAAAAAACATGTTACTCACTAGTTCCAGAAAAGCTGTCGGAATCTGCAGATTCTGTCGACTCGCTCAATGACATAACAGAAAAGGTTTGAGTTGTAGGTAAAGCTGTTGTTTGTTGTAATGTGTAAGACGCTAATAAAGCAAGGGAAGAGGATTGATTCCATCATAAAATATTTTCTTAGCAGACGTTACACACAGAGAATTTCGAGAAGACGCCGCGGACTTACTGGTAGAAAAAGCCGAATTTTGCCCGGTCTTGTCAGAGTCATTCGAGAATGATTCATGAGTGGTACTGAAATTGAAGTCTTGAACTTCGAACAAAAATTCAGATGAACAAGATTGTTGTTGAACGTAAAAGACGTCGAAGCGATACGAGTTTCCGACCTGAAAATGCCAAAAACTCGTGTGTTGCAGATGCTGCAGGTAAAGAGCGTGACAATCTGATCGTAGATGAACCAAAGTCACGCAGTTAGCTTAAGATATATAAAGTCTACAAGCCATCAACTAAAAAAACGTTGTACATCTCAGATTAAAAAGCTTGGAAACAAAAGGAAATGTGCTACTAATATAAGCAACGCCAGCAAATTACTTTTTTCATGTTTCTGAAAATTTAGATGCTGATTTTTGCTGCGTATGGTCTCCAAAACCTTGTTCTTGAATGGTTTGTTTGGCTATGATGAGGATGTGCTGAAAGCAAAATGTTGTCCAAAAAATACTCTAATCAAATTTTTTCAACCTTTTTATCCTACTTGCATATAGAGATTGATTTCTTCAGTTTCATTTGAAGAATAAACGCATGATCCATTGACAATTTCACCAATCAGTTTGGTTATCTTGACCACTTCGGTTGAACCTAATTTGAAAAAACAAAATAGTTGATTACACGTCGTTTAGAAAAGGAAATGTGTTGTTGTGTGCATTATCGCTGTAATATGTTTATCAAATCGTCAAGTATTTCCAGCACTTTAATTTTAAAGGTGGTTTCTTCTACTTGAAAAACGGAATTTATAGTCAATTTTTTCAAAGGTTCTAAAGAGGTCACAGTACCTTTGAAGACCAAACGCCATGCTAAACAACAATATCTAAGGCTTGCTTTTGTGATTTATCAATTTGATGTCTTGTCCAGTTGCAAATACAGTGGTAGTGCTGGCAGAATGTTTACTACTGTCTTTACTTATAAAGACACAACGCAACGTTTTGCGCTAGCACGGTTTGTTGAACAAAACATAACAAAATCAGTAGATGGTAACAAGGCTCCAATCTTGTTAAAGTCAAGGCCTGCTCATCATCTAAGTTCATGACTAAACCTTCACTTCATGCCACCAACGCAGTCAGACAGGTTTACCAGCAGATGAACAATATCTATTAAGCTGTGGAGGTTACAAAGAGTATTGGAAAATCTTTCAAAGACAAGGCGATTTCTAATTTGATGTGGAAAACAAACAAGGAAGAACTCAAGATAATCAACTTCCTTGATACGGTGTGGTTAGAATAAGCGCCACGAATGCTTGCAATAACTAGGAACAAACTGAAGTCGTAGAAGACAATGAAACTTAACCAGTCTGTCATCAAACAGAGTGATCATACAGTCGTCTGTGATAATATGTCCCAAATATAATACTCAGGCCCCCAAGGTGGGGCGAAGAGTTTTCTGAGAGGGGCCCAAATTTTTTGAACTATGTCCAATAATTTTAATCGATGTCCAATACATTCTTCTGGGAGGGCGAAAATTTTTCTAGGCAGGGCTTCGCCCCCACTGCGCACCCCTGGTTACGGGCCTGATAATATTGCTATCAAAAGCGCGTAGGCTGCGGTGAGGTGACGCTGTTCATTGAGGTTCAAGGTTTTGATTAGCTAAGGCAAACACATTACTTTCTCGTTTAAGGTAGTGTAATATGTTTTTTTGCATTACACTGAACCAAAACGACGAAATTTACCGTTTGAAAACATTACATGGAAAACGGTCCAGGTAAAAGTGATCACAGTTTGCATTTATTCGAATAAGTATTTGTATTTTTTGTTCACAGCTTTGACAATCAGTAGATCTAAAAAATAAAATAGCTAGAATCAATTTCTGAAAATTTCCATGATGCTTTCAGATACCTTTGCTTAAAACTTAAAACCATTTTTTAATTTACTTCAGATACCCAAAGTGGTATTCCGTTTTTTCATAATATTATCGATGAGGTATAATTGCTTTGCCAAATCTGTAAAGAGTGATAAAACCCAGGGAACTATATTTTGCTGTGGCTTCCTGGTGTGGGACTGTTTTCTGACAACTTGGTTTGGGACGATACAGTCGTGAAAACGTTCGTCCAGTGCCATTACCTGTATAGCGTCTTTTATGCAGGCTTCGCAGCAACGGTTGCCGCAAACATGACCTCTTAAATATTTTAATCAGTTCCAGTTGAGACCATTAGTGTCCATGTAAAGTCAACTACCACACTTGTGAGAAATCTTGTGAAGAAGCTTACTTAAATTTATTTTATTTATTTAAATTTATTTTATATATTTATTGAAATAAGTGATGACCCCGCAGAACGACAATGAATGTATCAACTCTTGCTCTTGACAGAAGTTAGAGGAAATTCTGCCAGCATTCTTGCGTCTGAGTCTTATTCGACTCAGCAATGCATATACCAGGGAGGGGTTATGCCCAATCTGCTAATCACTGTTACTGCCTCCCACTTCCCTCTTTTCGTTTTTCCTTAGGTAAAACAGATTGCTTGCCGAATGTTCGTTTTTTGCAAGTTTTGCTAACCACTCTTGAAGTGTTATTTCGCTCAACAGACTCTCACAAACTGCGCTTTAATTCTTATTTGTTCTACATTTAGAACATCAATAGAAGATCAGTTATTGCATCTGCTGCCTGCGATAATCCTACTGTGTTTTGATCTGTTCAATTTTGCTTTCAACTTCCAAGAAAACAGTAAAAGAAAAAGAAAACGTTGGTAAAGCTGCATGTGAACCAAGGAAGGGTTTAAAGAGGCGACCGCGCAAAGAAGAAAGCAAACTAAATGATGTTGACAAACATACTATCATTTCCCATTACTTACTTCGAAAGCAATGTGTCTCTCAAACTAAGTTTCGTATGTCAAATGTGTTGTGGTATAGCTCCTAAAACTTAAGTGAGGAGCGCGCTGTATCAGACTTATGATTTTATATCTGTAAAGACTGCTGAAAGCCTGTTCCTGAAAGTTTCATAACAGCAACAAGGAAATTATTTATAACTTGTAGCTTTCAAATAAAACAGTCTTTCATAAAAATCACAAGTTTTACTTGAGCCATGAGCAGACAAGTTAATTGTAGCGCACGGAATCTTCGAAAGGTCATCCCTTGAATTGTGCGCATACACCAGTAGGGTATTCATGTAAAGCCATAAGTAATCACCACCTCCAAGTGTGACAACTTCTTGGCCTTGATAGACGAACTCAATATTTATCGAACTGGTAAACCTGTAGTATAAGATGGATTTTTTACACATGAACTCGTTATAAACATCGTAGTATGGCCAGCAAAGACAGTTCAGATTAAAATGCATGTCATATTAGCGACAACAAATACTTCTAAGCAAAGAAACAAAACCTACAAGAAAATTTTTGTATGGAAGCAAGCAAGAAAACTTTGGATTAAACCAATTTTTTTGCTTTTGGTATATTTCACTTTTGTTTGGAAGTTCTTATGGAGAAATGTTGACATTTTTTCAAAACATTTTATTTTTCATGCGAAGATTGCTCTTAATCTTAATAAAAATGGGAAACAGCATTTCATTTGAAACATAATTGAAGTGGTGGTAAATCAAATGAGGTAGTGGTAAATCAAATGAATTGCAAAAAAATTGGTTAGTATTTGCAGTTGAAGCTTATGCATTAGTGAACCAGGTTATAAGCTTAGAGGTCTCTAAACGACTGACGTACCCGATATTATGCAGCTCGGAGCTGCAATTTCGTTGATCTTCGTGGTTGTATCCAAAACCGTCCAGAGGGTAAAAAGAACGAGATTGAAACCTGGAAAAGACTTTTCAGAGTGAATTATTTTTGACAAACGCGGGATTCAAAATTAAATTAAAACAGATGACTGCGCCTGGCCATGGTTCTTTCTCTGACACAATCGATGTGTTTCAGCTTTGCTGCAATTAGACTCTATGGCAAACATCTGTACCACTCATAGGCAGATAAAACCAAGGATTGTAAATAAATTCTTTCATTCTCTTACGATTTTTCTAAGTTGATTTTCTGCAACTTCTAAAGATGTTTCGCTGAAGCGTGGTCATTACTTGTTGTCCAAATGGTTATTTTATCTCATGCTGTAGTGGTATTTACTATCACAGTCTTCAGCTACAGAGTGATTTGAAAAATCCAACCAAAACGGTTACTTGATTTAAAGATTTGAGGCGCCAGAAAGTTTGAAGGGTTAACAAATTCATTGGATAAAAAAAGCAAAATAATCGAGTGATTGTAAAAAATACAACTCACTCACGAAGTCTGCAATACCAGTCAACTTATTCAATGGCATGGAACTACAACAGGATTGGCTACGAGACTGTGCAGTTGTGGGGTTTTCAAGGTCGATGTTGTTTCGTAAAGCTTCCACAAGGCAATACAATGTTTTTTGCTGTTCAGATTCTACGAAGAAGCTTAGAAGTTTTTCGAAAAAGCTAAGGACAGATTTTAATAAGTGGAAAAGAGTTTCGCTCGTATGTTCAACAGAGCTGTAACGTTTATTCATCACGCAGCAAAACCCAGATGTGGGAAGAGGAAAACTGGCAATCACTGCTTGAGTACCAGCGACAGAGAGGCAGGTGGCTTAGTTAACTTGTTGCTGTTTGGATTTCATTGAAGTAAATTGTGAAACAAAGCCGCTTGTAGTTTGTCGACATCAACGATTCCAACCTTGCTCTGCTTGCTGAATCCTCGTCAGGTAATCAAAAACTTGCAAAACTTCGTAAAATAATTTTAGCAACTGGAAATGAAAACACCAAAGCTTTTCAATAGTGTTACTGGCTGGACATAACAGTCTTACTCCCACCTCGTGCCCGCATTTGCCGATGTTCAGCGGCTACAGCCCTGATATTGCTGTTACAACTGCCGTTTCATTGTTTTTGAGTGTTTTATGATATGCATGTTAGAAATCTTTTATAGAAAATGTTTCATGCTGCATTTGCAAAAAGAACATCAGCTTGACTTGGACCAGACTTTCAAAAAGTCAAGTAACATGAACGGTGCTTAAAATTTTACAGTGTTCCTTGAAGCTTTGCTTGTTTTATTTTGCTGAGTTTGTTGTGCAAAGTTGCTTTGTTCCCTATGCTAATGCATGTAACACCTCATATTGCACTCTATGGTCTAAATAACTAAAATGCTTGTGAGTTGTATAGTGCAGCTCCTTCCAGTATTCCTCAAACATTTTTGTCTGAATCTTCCCAAATGAAGTTGCTTTTGTTTTCTCCCAGTACTAACATAAAAATGTGTTAGCGTGATTTATCTCGTAAAATTTTTAAGTACGATCGAGGTATTGGTCCAACACTGTTGCAAAAGTTGTAGGCAAGCACAAACTTTGGGCGATAATCATTGACATTGTTACGTTGCATTTATTTGCACTCTTGCGTTGTTGTTATTTCTCAAGAGTTTCACGTGCCAACTAATGTAGCTACGTGGTGGGATGTATAAAACAAATGTTTTTCTGATTAGCAAAAATTTTTCTTTTTGCTTGGAAAAGCATCAAATGCGTAATTCCAAGTCTTTAGCCAGCAATGTTGGCAACTGTGTGGTTGCCACTACAATTAATTAAACTGTAGTCATAACAAAATGTAGCACATGTGTTAACAACCTGAAAATTAAAGGAAATACTTTAACAGAAGTGCACAACGTCGATCGACCCCGTTTACGGAATACAGGACCTGAATTGACAGACCATAAGCATTATTACGAGATCTTAGGCAACAAAGACGCCTAAGTGAAGCAACGTAGAAATGTAAAATTTTTCTGCTTTATGGAAACAATAGCTACTGGCGCAGAAAATACGCACTGTTTCAGAAGAGCAAATTTCTGTGAAGAAAAAATGCATATCATGCAACACTGTTAGACGTACTTGCAGAATGTTGTCGTGTGCCAAAGGGCTAACTTAATTTGGAAAAGAAGGGCATATCAGCAATATTTCAGTGTATTAGTTTCAGCAGCGCATAAACCGCCTCACGAGGCTGGCTCTCAATTGCCTTTTATGGAAACAGTAAGGAGCACCGCGTCTCAACCACTGGCGTAAGTCTACAAAAATGAAAAATTGGGAAAAATATGCCTTGCTGATTTTCACAGACAATCAACTGACGTTAGGTGACGCTGTACAGTTTTTAACATGTTATGTCTGGCGATTGCATTCGATGAATAAAGTTACATTTCTGTTTGGTCATAACAATAAAAACAATGTAGTTGGCCACATATGTCTCAGTAAACATTGGTTCAAACACGCGCATCAGCGCTGATTGCTTGAGACTTAACGTCCGGCCTACAACGTCACAAAGTGTCGTGACTGCTCCTTTTGCCAACCTTGGTGAACTTAATGAGATTTCACATCATGAGCAGCAGACGCTGGCATTTGAAACTTTTTGGATCGAAATTAATAGCATCCGCTGAGATTTGACATTTCGTAATTATTACATAAGATTCCGATTTCAATTTGTGACACTTCAAATTCTACCCACAGGGGAAGATGCTCCCTTTCCCTCCGATACTGAGCAGTGGCACCCTGTTTGAGAGCTACTGAATTGCAGATCAGTTACAATTTAATGATTCAATCCTATGAAAATATTTCAAATAAAAAACACTTTTGCACTATTACGTTGTTTTTCATTGGTAAGTGTAGCAACTATGACCCAAGGATAACACGCAAGACCTGTAAATCGTCATGTTGTCGCAGTCAGTTTTCAAGCTGATTTCAGACGACAAGTTGTGGGTTGTTTGACTTTCTCCTTTGAACCAAGTTTCATGGTTTGCTGTACCATCTGTTTCCAGGAACACCAGCCAAATTTTTTCTCCACTTTAAGAAAAACATTCCTTTCGTTAATGGCTGAGGGTAGCATTCCACAACCAGTATACGTAATTTTACTTCACAGTAAAGCTTCGATTTGTTTTCTACTGTTGCGCCATGTTGCGACGCTCGTAAATATTTTCTCCACGTGTGATAACATGCTTGCCATCTAAAGACAAGTAGCAGACACGCACCAGCAACTAACTTTCTCCAAATGAAATATTTTAAATAAAAAACAGTCGGAAAAATTGTCTCCTGTTGTTGTCATGTCATGCTTTTATCGTAGTTTTCTCCCAAACTACCGTGGCTTGAAGTTAAGCTTCTTGAAAAAATGCACAACTCTTCAAACGCAAGGCTTTGTCCTACGATAACTTATAAAATACTAAACATGCTGCTAAGCAGCCTGCAACAGAAATATTGCAGAAATTTTCAAAAATATATACAACCGTCTCTCTGTCCCCAGTGACAAATATTTTAAATAAGTTACAAATGCACCAAATTTTCCATGCTGATTTGTTTCAATGAGTAGCCTTTTTTTGATTTATGAAGAAAATGAAAACCATGTACTTTACTCTGAACAGATACAATTGTGCCTATGTGAATAAATTGACTAGTTTTGAATATGCTTCATTTATGTCTTCTAATTGCCGCCAGTTAAATAAAAATAAAAGATATTTAAAAATGCATCCTCAAATTGTTAATGATATACTAAATCAATGCTGTAATAATAACAGCACTTCACAATGGCGTATACTTCAGTTCATTCAGATCGCCATGCAAGGAAATTGCTTAGTGGATGAATCCTGCATTGGACAATTTGCATTATCTCCCACTAATTTGTCGTGAGAAAAAACAAAAAATTGCCTTGTATAAATCTAAGGATTTCGTGATCACTGTTTTATTGTGGTTATTTTTGGAAACAGTTTACCTGGTGACATAAGTGGGTGGTGTTGTAATCGCAGTTGGGGAGTCCCCAAAGTCCGGGTGATTTGCGCTGAAGTCGTAATAAATGATAGGAATTACCCATTTGTGAACTTTTGCACAGGTATCAGCTGAAAAGCATACAATTGCAATAATAACTGAAAGAAAACAGAACACGCAGAACTGAAGCGTTCCCTTCGCAAATGCATGTTTGAGATGCAGCCTCTTATTTTGTGTCACTTCCTTGTTGATATCATGATTAGGTCAGAATTTGGAGGAATTCAGAAATAGAAAACCTTATCAAAAATCCAGACCATACTTTTTTCCTCAGGTAGAAAAGATTTACTCGACAAAATGTCTTTAAATGTAAACGATACATAAAACAGCTTTCGTTTCAATTTGTTTCTCTGTAAGGTGTTTTCATTTCATTAAGTGTTTCATCATAACTTAATCTGCCAAGGCAAAGGTTATGCTTCTGATCAAACATTAAAAAAAGAATAAAAGCACAGTGTGTTAAAAGAATAATGTGACAGACCAGTAATCAAACAAACCGCTGAAACTGTTTTGTAGCTATGCCTTGTTGCGCAAATGCAATTTGCAAGAGCGTTTTAAAAGAATTGCATAAGGAATTGAAGATTTACACGTTTCAGGCTCAGGTATTTCTATAGATATGTAGTCGCTGCGGGAGCTTCTTGTTCCATTTATTATCATCCAAACGGCACATTTGTAAATTCCAGTCAAACTTGATGGTGAAGTGAACGTTACTGATGTGCTGGTCAAATTAGCGCTGAAAGTTGCTGATGTCAAAGAGGTGCACTCAACTTCGTATAACCTGCGGCAGAAAAGATATATAAAGCAACAATAGTAAGAGATTTCTTGCATCGTGGCTTGCAACGAATAATAGCAAACTTACAATCTACTGAAGATGCATAGTTCAGAAGCGTTCCATTCTTCACCGCATGAGACAATTGTATTGTTTGTTTCAGCCAGCTCTAACAGCAAAACAGAAATACGTAGTTAATTCACCAGATCTGTCTAGCAATTCTTTTTTAAGATTATTCAATTTTCCACGGCAAAGGCAATTTCCGTGACCAAATGCTTTGATGTTTACTGTTCTTCATTTCAGCTATTTTTGAAGATGATAGCGATCTAATTTGTGATTCGGTTTTCCTCATCGCTTTTTTAACAACGCATTGAAATCACTGAGGAATTTTCGGTTTCACCAAAGACGGGAACAAATTTGGCATTGTTGTTTGATATTTGAAACAACTATCAATTGAAAAACTCGCTTTAAACCATGTTTTTTGTGAAACCTTGCGTGTACATCAAAGCAACTATGGAAATTTACATTAAGCTTTAGAATCTCGAGCACCTATTTTTTGGATGCTACATCTCATAACACGCGCATTACCCGTTGTATTTTTACATTCCATCCAGCCTTACTTTACTGTCAATGCACCTGTAATATTTGTCGATGAATCGGTAGCGTTTGTACCTCCCAAAGCAACTGTTTCATTTTCCGTCGATTGAGTCAAGCACATGCACTCAGTGCCTTCAACTGCAGTTACTCCTTGAAGTTCTGAAGCGTTGCGTTGATGGTAAAGAATATATGTTGGTGTTTGCCAATTTAAAGTCAACTCCTTCGCGTCAGAAACGTTCCATGTAATATTTTCAGCACTGAAATGTAAATGTTTTTACTACACAAGGTGTCAATCAGGGGTGTTGTGGATGAAAAAGGGCCAAAAACATCATTCACACTGCTCCATAAAAAGTGATTTCGCTATACGTAGTCTGTCTTTTTCAGATGAAGTATTACCTCATGTCTGTAGCAGCGCAAAATTAATGCGTGCTACAACTTAATAAACAAATATTAAAGCTACGCAGATTTGCGTCCCAATATTCAGAAAACAAAAGTAAAAT
>JGI24158J21664_10003960_pt1 | contig 18868 bp, 14 predicted proteins | sample Ectturendosymbi3_FD_21664 | JGI IMG/M metagenome (IMG submission 21664)
AAGGGAATCGGTTCATAGTGCATGCAGTGTGCTATACTGCGCATTCTTTTAGAGCAGTGTTTCCCAACCTTTTTAGGCTTGCGGCACCCTACAGAAAAGAATAATAATTTACGGCACCCATAGCAATTTGCTTTGAGGTTTGATGACAGTTTGAAAATGTATTTTTAATGATATGGTAAAAAAAACGTGTTAGCCCGGGGCACCCCAGGGCACTGTAAATGGCACCCCAGTGTGCCGCGGCACCCCGGTTGGGAACCACTGGCCTACCTCAATGAAGCAAGAAATAGCCTATTACTGACTGGCTGACTCTTGAAGCACGAGCACGATTGTGTCGAAAGGATGTGGACGTAACAATAAGGAAAATGTGATGCGTAACAGTGTGCATTACGATGCAATAAAATTAACTTGAATAGTTGTGCAACCCTGCACTAGAGACTATAGACAAAGAAAGTAAACAATAAATGCCAATTTCTCGGAATGTAAATTCGCCATAAATTACGTAGGCGATTAAGCTGATAATATAGATTATAGGTAATTTCGGAAAAAAACGCTCGGGCCACGTGTTGGACACCCCTGGTGTAGACCCTGTTGGTTTTTCAAGACTCAAGTTGCAGATTAGCAGATGCTGATCGTTCGACCGTTCTCCACCACTTTTGACACGAACGCCCAACACTGATTAGAACAGGACGGCTGAAACTGTGCAGAAATCAATGAGTTATTGTTGACCCAACGAATATCTGCGCCAGATGTATGGGTCTTTGATCACATGCACGCGACGACCGATGGTTTTGATTGCTTTTGCTCATTTCAAGGCAGTAAATGTCGAAATTGAACCGTTGGACAGACTTGTCACACCATTTACACAGCAACCTTCGCAACATCAGGGAATGAAAGGCGTTGCTGTGGGCACATTTGTGTGGAACACATTTGCGAAGGAGACGCTACGTGTCGTGCTATCGCCTTTCTTCTGGACAAAGTGTACGATGTTTACGGTCCGTTACTGCCACAAACCCCGTAATCCTGGTTTCGCACCAGAAAACACGTCGCTGTCGCGATCAAGCATATATCAATTTGACTGGGCGTCCGCCGAAGCGGTCTTCTAGGTTTGAGCGAGTTGTTACAATCCACATCTTGGCCGCACTAGATCTCGGAGCAGGTGTTCAGCAGACTTCAGATTATCTCATCATCCAGAACTGTCAGGCCGTGCTGTCCATGCGGAGGCCGATGGATTGGGCATTGGAGGACAACATGGTCGACGGTTTGTTCTTCTGCGCCCCACTCACAGCCGAGGCGGTAAAAACACGATGCAAACCTGCGGAGCGAACACAGCTGTGGACAAAAACGCAAACGCGTTTTTCCTCTTGAAGATGACCTTGTGTAAATTTTCAAAAACGTGTAAACCCGGGGTTCCCTAAATGGAGTGCATAGCATGAGACCATCCCAGTGATTCGCGACGCGTCTTTGAAAGTCACAACTATAGTACGTTAGTTGAAATGAAAATAAATGTATAAACCAGGGCTGTGGAGACGCAGCCTGAAATTTGGGTTCCGGTTCCACAGCCCTAGTTTGTGGGGCAAGCGAGTTAACATATTTCGGGACGAGCGTGCGTTGCCATATGTATACATGATTTTCCTATCAAGGCTTCTCAAACATTTTGCACACAGCACACTATCCATCAAATAAATCATTTCGCGACACCTCATCTGTGCCGGTCTGAAAACAAAGTTCTACAAGTAATACAATGAATTTCAGTTTTCCAAAGATCAAATAAATCATTTTGTAGCAGGAACCAACAATTTCAGGATGTTGGAGCCGGAGCATGACATTTGAATTCCGGCTCCACAGCCAGTCCTGCCCTGATATTCGAGTACAGTTTTTTTTCACATGGAGCCGCTTGGCCATATATTCTTCCCGCGCTAATGTATAAATCTATATGATGTTACAATGCCTTTGTGATCATAATGCATTTGTCTGGTAAAGGTACCTGGTACTGGTATTGACTCCTCTGTCTAGCGTTGCGATGTAACGAGTGGGTTTTACGAGCTTGCTTTGTTAATTTTGTGGATAAACTCTCAGTGTGTTCAGCGTTAGTAGTTGATGGCATGAGGTTTTGTGAAGTTTCTGAATAAATGTGTTTGTTAATCTACTTATCATTGCGATATCACATTGAAACCTTCAGTTTTCACAAAGCACTGTGATACGTATGCAATTTAGCATTGTGTAAACCGGGATCAAATTGTGTCTCGAAAAGTTGGTGGCTCGTGAAGACATTTACATTCACAGAGGATTCTTTGGTGGATAAAGTTAGGGAACCACTGTTGTAGACCTAAGTGAGTTCAAAGGTACTCAAGACAACGCCTATCTGCAATCAACTCGTGTATCGTATTATCTCTCAACCACAAGAAATTTACTTCAGTCGTGAAAATTTGCTCCGTAGTTGATCATCTCCAAGTTTGTAATAAAACGTACAGTATATACTTTCCTTGAAGCATTAAATACCAATCGAAATTTTTTTCTGCCATTGTGGTTTTTCTCTAGTTCTCTTCCCAACGAAAAAGATTCCGTTCGCATCAGCTTGTTACCCATGCTTATTTGACGTCCCTGCTTCAAGGGTGCCTCGTTTTCGAAATGCGCAGTGAAAAGCTGTTAACGCAAACTAAGTTGGAGTGGTGCTGAACTGATCACAATCATAAAAATCGAAATCCTTAAGCTCGCTGTGGATGATGGCCATGTTTTTTGAGCGGTGACTCCTCCAAAGTCCCACAGCTGTGACGCACTCGGTTCAAACATTTCTTTTATACATATGTAGACAATTTTGCTTATGCCTAAAACTGATCTATGTCGATTTTGTTAACCCAGGATTAGTTGCTGAGGGCATACACATTAACTCCCGTGAGATTTATTGAAACTGTAAAAATTTGTGTTTGCGTGAGTTTCGATTGTGGAAAATTGAGTTGCAGCACGTTAAGCTCAAGGCTGTGGAGCCGGAGACCAAGCACTCTTGGGTGGCCGGAGCCAAAAAGTTCAAGATGTTGGACCTGTAGCATGAAATTTGGGTTCCGGTTCCACAGACCTAGTTTGTGGAGCATGCGAGTTGTACAAAAGAAACAACAGTTTTTAGTTTTCAGTGGACCAAATCGTTCTGGAGCCGGAGCCAAAAACGTCTAGATTGTGGATCCGGAGTCAAAAAATGTAGATGCCTGGGGCCAGATCCGGAGCCTGAAATTTGAGTTCCGGCTCCACACCCCTGGTTGAGCTGGGCGAGTTCGAGTTGAGTGAGATACATCTGCATACCTGCTGAATTACGTGCAGAAAACTGTTCTGAAGTTGTTTGTGGTTGGCCTGTGTGACTTCGATTTATGTGGATTTCGATCTATGTGAGTTTGAATTGTGCTAGAATGACTGAACACTTCTGAGCTATAATCGAACAGGGAATTTCGCTTTACGCGTTATGTTGTAGATTTGCGCAATAACAGTGGCGGTGTGGAGTGTTAGCGGTTGTTCGCACAGAGCGACAGAAACTCTTGACGAAAAGCAATCACACGAAAATGTGTTTCTGGAGTTTAGCAAATTGGTTTGCAATAGGACACCGCAAACGGCTAGCATAAGCTTTTATTGTCAATAAAGCAGATCGGAATTTTAATGGTTTGTGCTATTACGTGCATTCGTAGTTAATTCCGCTGTGATTAGAACATGTTTGAAACTTTATCTCGGTGGCGGTTTCATCAAAACCACAAAATGATGTTCGCAGGATGATTGTGTGGAAAACTCAATATGAACAAAAGTCTTAACAGCCCATCTAATGCCGTTTACGCAGAAGACTGTTGTAGGGTTCTATGCCGTTGATATCAGACCACTAGTAAAGTTTGGCCAAATATTTATCGAACTGCAAGGTATACGCATTGACTGCATTCCCCAACATGATCTTCCGAAGCAACTACAGATACAACAAATGCTGCGGAAGTAGAACAAACTATGTGTTCATCTTTTTGATGGCTTTCATTGCAAGCTTGAAAATGCTTAGCGTTTTACGGAATAATACTAAGCCTTTGGTCATGCAGAAAATTTGAAAAGCCTGAGTTGTTTTTTATTTGTAAAAATATGAAATTTCTTGTGATGTTATCAGAAATTGAAAAACTGTGATCAATAAGCCTGAGTTTCCTTGGCTTATAATATAAAAGCAACGGTGTAGTGCTGACGTGTGGGAACGTACTTAAAAAAAACTAGCCATTTTTAGCAAGACTTGAAACAAATTATTAAATTAGTATTTAATGAAGTATTCATTGTCAGTACACTATAAAAGAAAAAAAATCACAATTTGTTAAGATGCTACGCAAGAGATAGCCCGAACTACACAAAGGAAATCTGAACAAAAACAAACAACTTTGAACAACTTTCAAGAGTGATTTTAAACAATTCGATTTAAACCCGTTTTTTTATGGAGAAAGCTTTTCTGAACAAATTCTGACATATATTTTTGTTTCATCTTTTTTTACCTAATATGTGTAAACCGGAAGTGGGATTTATTTGTACCAACAGTCCTAACCACTGGAACACAAATGTCCTAACAGTATTCACAGCACAATCGTCGACTAATTTTACCAAACAATTTTTTACAGAGAAAAACGTTTTTATTGGACCGCAAAGCTCATTATTTTCATCCAGTTATGAGTGTTATGGGGTAAAGCAGTCCATGAACAGGGTCACATTGCATATTTGCACACTATGCCATTTTTTTCTATCTTCTTCGTGGCATATCGAACACACCGTCTTCTTTTTTTTCCTGGCAAGTGGTATCCCACGTGTGCTATTTCTCGTGCAACGTTTGATCGTCTGACAACCCAAATCGTGCTTCAATGATTTTTTCTGAGGCAGTCCATTACTTTTTCTCCATAGCAGATTTGTGAAGTATCTCGCGGTCTGTTGGGTCATTCAAATGCAGCTTTGAAAAGAAAAGTTTGAATCTGTCCCTAGCAATTGCATCTTGGGTAGATGTGTTGCCCATTGATTTCATTGTTGACCAGTAATTGCGTGTAGAAGGTAGTTCGTCATAGCTCATGACCAGAACGCATCCAAAAATCATAATTTCTTCAGATGAGGTTTCAGGCAACTTTTTGAGCATGCTTTTATTCTTACAAATTTTTCAATCTCATGTTAGTGTACTTCGCAATTTTTTCAAGCAAACTCTCAGGAAAAAGTTCGATAAACACTGTAATTCAGTTGAAGATCAGTTTACATCTACCAGAACTATTTGATGAGCAACAGCAGGTGTAATTATATTCGGAGTAAAGTTGGCCAATTCGCGGACCATAGAAAAATATAGGTTTTGATTGCTTACGGTAGCATTTATGTTTGTATCATTCTTTTCAAAAGACTTATCAGACCTAACATTTGCATCACTCCTAATTTCATTTGAATTTATCAAGCTGATTTCACTCTAACTATCTCAGGGTTTCTTAACCTGGGGTGCTAGCACCCCCAGGGGTTGCTGAAATCAATTTCGGGGTGTGCTGGGGAAAGTCACATATGTGGCGGTCAGAGGTACACGGAAGATATACTGCACTTGTCTTTACTTTATCCTTATAGTAACCAGGTGTTAGCCAATGGTAGGGGGTGCTGGACTGCTTAGGCGTGATCAAAAGGGGTGCTGAGGTAGAGAAAGGTTAAGAAACGCTGAACTATCTGATGATGGGCAATATTCAAATTCACTGCTCTCATCATTGATATCTTCACGAGAGTCACTCAAAACAACTTCAGGTCGTACTTCAGTTGCAATTATTATTTTCCTGATCTTTTTGGGCAATTCACTTGCACCATTATTGTGCATTACGCATATAAAAAAATTCTAATGTAATGCAACCTGTACTGTTGGGACAAATTTAGCACAATGTCAAATACATTAGGGACACCTATATTCCAAACTGTAACAAAGCACCTAAGTTATGCAAAAATTCTCACAAAACTCGCATAAAGATCTCTTACTGACTTTTACTGCAAACAAAAAAGACTCATACTGACACAATAAAAATCAACTTGACAAGTTTACCCCAAAAAGTTCAAAATCAACTCCGTTTTGCCAAAAATCTGAACCATGTGCTCCACAACCAACGTAGCAGACCGTGTGCAGTCAACTGTAACGGAGTTTGGTGGATGAATATAGCAACAACAACAACGCTCAAAAGGCTTAATTATCGCATCCTAACGCCATTTGAACGCAACATTTGGTCATCAGTATAGAGGTACCCAATGCTTGGGACAAAAATAACACTATTTTCTCGAAAGTGTTAAGTCAGGTCATCATGAAAAGTGTGGGAACGCCGTTCCCACGCGTCAATCCTGTATAAAAGTAATTTGCATATTAGTTAATATCAGTTGCTCGTTTCACGTATTTTACCTGGGCATTATCAAGATAATTGCAGGTGTGCTATTCATACGACTGCGATGTTTTGGTCCTAGCACAAACCTTAGCGTCCAATGGTTCTTAACCCTTCCGATCCTGATGACTCTTCTTTCTGAAGATATTGGTTCGAGGACTCGACTGGGGTAACACTATTGTGATCCGGCGGATAAGTTGTTAACTACTGGAACCCTAATCAATTAAAACAAATCTTTGCTTCTAAAAGCACAACAAATGTTTTTAGTGGAATACCACAACAATTTACTCCGAAAAGCTGAACACAAATGATTAGTCAATGTGTCCTCTGCTCTTCTCTCTTGGAAACAAACTCATCAACACAACGGTTAATATTACTGAGATCAATTCTCACGTCATTTGCAGCTCTAAGGCGATCACGGTACATATTTATGATGTTAACTAGAGCAAACAGGACAGCTTCAGGGGTATATTGTTGGAAATGTAATTAATACACCGAGAGCTCTCTTTGCCAATTTAGGATATTATTCCAACACACTGCACCAAAATTCCATCTGCAAGAACGAACTGAACTTGGTCTTTGCGGCTTGAGAAACTCTGCAATTGTGGATGTTGCTCGTGAATGTTGAGCTGCTCATTGTCTTTCGTTTCAGCAATAAAAGGCAGTGAAATATATTTTGGGCAACGTGTTGGAAAGTAATCCTCCATTTTCTTCTCGAGTTTGCTTATGTGATCATCAGTTAAACAAGTCAGCCATTCGTTACTTCCCTGGTAACCAAATTGATTGTCCATAGGGTGAAAACAAAGCAAAATGTCTTGCTTTTTTCCATAGGGATAACTTTTTTTTGAAGGCGAAAATCTCTTCAGCCTCGATCTGCGATTCGTTTTCCCCTGCAGAGAAGGAATGAGTTCATGCAAAGGACTGAAGATGTATGCCAAATACAAGACCTTCAATTGGAATCCCTTGTTTTTAATAATGTGGGCGAGTTCCACTGGAACGCGGCAAGCAACTTTAGTAACAAGCTCTACAACACTGGTCCGACTTTTCCGCGTTAACTATCCCACCTCAGTGTAGAAAAGATGGTACTAATGTTCCTTTCCAAGGTCGTCGCAAAATGCTTTGATAAATCGGAAATGCACGGCCCTGCCACGAATGAAATTCACAGCGATGACTGCAGAATCAAGAACACTTCATTCCAAGGGAGAGAACTTTACAAGCCAAGGCGTATTTGTGAAAAGCACAGTGGTTTGATATTATATGAGCAACTTGCTTCATTAGGGCTACAAAACCGGATCGGTGCCCTGTATAACGGGCGCACCATCTGTGCAAACCGATCCCACTTTATTCCACGGTATTTAAGTTTTACGAAGAAATGCACTGACAAGTTCAAAGCCCCCTACAACTGTTGTTTTGTCCTACATTTCTTGGCAAAATAAAAACTTGCCCACAATGGCGCTATCTTTCACAAATCTCACGTATGTTACTAATTGGCTCATTGACTTGTCAATTTGACGACTTCTTCTCCATGGGCATTTTTGGATTCGAGCGATAAACTGACTGAAAATGTCATTTGCTGTGTCTGCGTTCCTGTTGTGGCCTCGTTCAGCCAAGTAATGTCTGCGCTATTTTTACCGTGCTTAGCTTTATGAGTTTCTCACCAGCAGTGTGAGTTGCTTTTGCTTTTGTCAAAGAAACTTCACAGAAAGCGCGCAGGAATTGCTGAGTAGATAAACAGAAGCCTAACGAAGGGAGCGTTTCCTTCATATCATAACAAGCTCTTTCCGCTTTGGACGTTTCAACTAAGTCCGTGTGCCTTGTGTCTCTTCGACGTCGAAGTTTTCAAGGGATCATTGCCCAAATATGGTATTGAACAATGTGCACGGAGCATTGTCACGTTTCTATCATGAGCAGTAACTTTTGTGAAACCATACTGCAAATACGGAAAGGAAATAGGTGCAGCGATAGTTTTGGGTTTTCTCCGCCTGTTAATTGCCCAGGTTGTACAATTCTGACCAGGCCGGCAGCAGCTATCAATCAGGTACCAGGAAGCTGCACGCAGAAAATCAGACACTCTGCTATCTCGCCAATACCTGAAGTTTTCTGTTTCTTCCTTTTACGCAGTGGGATTGTGGGCAGCTGCTTGAAGAGAAAGAGCCGCAACTGCACCTTAAATATTTTAAGACTCACATGCTTTATCAAGCTTTATCTCTCATTATATGATTGGTTGAATATTTAACCACCAAACACGGAAATTAGTAGTTTAATGATAATTTGCTTCTCCAGAGGCGTTAGCTGCATCATTCTCATTAGAATCGTCTGAGCTACTGCCGCCACTTTTCAAATATCCATGCTGTTGTCTTCATCGTATGAGCAGTTTTTTCAAATCAACTCTTTCAGGCCGCACAAGATCTTGGGGCACGTGTTGAACAACCACTCGATTGTCTCGTCATCCAAAACCGTCATACCAGTGGTGGATTGAAGGGAAGCCAAGCGAGGCACTTGCCTCGGGCCACCCTGTTTTTGGGGGCCCCACTCGTTTCGAAACATTTCATTTTGCACGTAAAGTTTCCTCATTTTTGGTGAAAAAATTTATTATCCACTCATGATATACTCCGAAGCAGATCATAAGTAAGTACTCTGCTTTCAATTGGGTCCCCAACAGCAACTGCAATGTTTAAGTACTCTGCTTTCAATTGGGTCCCCAACAGCAACTGCAATGTTTAAGTACTCTGCTTTCAAAAGGGCCCCACCAGCATCTCTAATGTGTAAAAAGGGAAAAGCTTCCAACCAATTTCAATACCTTAAAAACTGTGTTGAAATTTGTTCCAAACAGTTTTGAAAAGACCCTGTCAGGTGAGAGCAAAAATGTATGCCAAATGATAGTTTTTTTCACGAAGCTTCTCATAATATAGTGTGGACGATCATGAAAAAGGGGCCCCTGCTTTAAGAGCATATGTAGTCAGGGTTGAGAAAAAAACAAGGTTTTTTCAAGAAAACCCAACCCACCTGTCTTTTTTGTTTTTTTTTAATAAACCTGTTTTTTTTATTTTTTTTCAATAAACAAGGATTTGTTCTTTTTTAAAAGAAAACCGAAACGCCCTATTCTGAATGGTTTTTATTCCATCATGCAATATCACTATTTTCAGAATTACACAATAATAACTTGTTATACGTATTATGGCATTCAAAATTGAGGGTAAAGAAATGTACCCCATCTCTGATTTTGCAATGTGTTGTTGGTCAGCTCACTCCTAAATGGTAAGGCTTGGCAAGCATGCGCTCAGCAAAACAGAAAAAAACACTCCCACACAAACTCTGCAGTTTCACATCAAGTTTATGTGCATGCCCTGCTAGTTTAGAATCTACAGAGTGTATTTTTTCAATATATGTTTTGGTATGTTCCAATGTTTAGATGGAGGGAAGGCAGAAAATTTGGTTAAAATATACAGATTGTGCAGAGCTGAAGAAGATAACCGGTAGAATTTACTCAAACTGTTCGATTTATTCTTCTCATCTTTTCAAGCCCTTTAAAGTTTCGTTGCTGTTCGTTTTGTTTGATTAAAAAAATTACAGATAACTGTACAAGTGTTCTGATTATTTTATTTTTTACTTAGTGTTTTTTTCAAAGGAAAATTAAAGAGTGGGTTTTATTGTTTTTTTAAGTGGACTTTTTAAAAAAAACCCGGGTGGGTTTTCTTTGGTCGTTTTTTTGCAACAACCATGTGTGTAGTGATATCAAATCTCAAGAGTTTTATTGTGTTCAAACATAGATCTGTTAAATTTTCTGGTTTATTGATGATGAAGGCAGATCAATGGTGCGCAAAAGTGGGGGGCGATGCAAACTTGCTATCGCTTACCTTTTATTTGTTGCTAGCTTTGTCTTCCCAACTTTCAGTGTTTTCAAAGTTGTGTATGATGAATACCTTTTTGCATTTTCTGTTATGTCAGTCATACCGCAGTCTCAGGAACGTATCCTTAGGTGGCCCCCATATCTCCTTAGACTTGATCAAGAAGGTTTCTGACGGTTGGTTGGGTATCCTGAAGTCATCAGAGGGCCCCTCGTTTCAGCTTTGCGTCGGGCACCCTCAACACCACGTCCGCCAGTGCGTCAGACCATGCATTCCATAGGGAGGTCGATGGGTTGTAAGTGAACGACAACATGGTTAGCGGTCTGTTCTTCCGCGCTACACTTACAAGCCGCAAACGGGAAACTCATTTGTATGAGCAGGAGCGGAAAGGTCCGACACCGGTGCGTAGGTCGTGTAGCCGGACCCACGCTGTTCTTGGCAGGGTCATTCCAGGAGGGTGGATTACGGTGTAGGGATGAAAGTACGGAGTCTCGTAGTGTTCTCCAACCACTCCGCATTCCGTCGGTGATCCGCCCAGAGCGCCACACTTCTGTTTCACACTTCTGCACTGAGTGGAGCAGATGACAGGGCGTGCTAGAGACAGCGTTGCTCCTTTACGACGAAGCTCAGCAGGTTTGATGCCCGCGAAGATAGGAAGATTGTACGCTGGTATAGGACGCAGGCATCCAGCCAGAGTTTATAAGGCATCGTTGATGACAGGGTCAATGAGACGGTTGTTAGCACTGCGGCATCAAGCAAGAGCGCAGTACTCTGCTGTTGAATGGACCAGGGCTGAAGTGGCCGTTCGCAATGTTGCTTCAGCCTGAAGCCAGCAAGCCGCCTCAGGAGTGCCACGCGTAGTATCAGTTTTTTGCAAAGTGACTCCGGGTGCCGGCGATACGTGAGCGTCCTGTCCAATGTTAGTCCGAGGTATTTGGGTTCGGAGCAAAAGGGCGGGTTTCGTTGTTGAAGTTGACTTTTAGCGTGTGCTTGACTGCCGACACCGTATTTGTAGAACTGAGCTTTAACTTCCAGGTCTGGAGGTATTTACCTATAGTTGCTTTGTCTTTGCTTAGCACTCCTACCACTGTTTGTCGTCTCCATCAGCATGCATGTTTCTCAGATCATTGGCGTATGCATATTTTCTGGAGAAGGTGGTTGGCAAGTCAGTGGTTTACTGTAGATATTGAATAGCAGGGATGCCAAGGTGTGGGACGCTATTCTTGAGGTGTCGTAACCCGCTCTGTTTGTTGTTACCGGTGGTCCACAGGATGAATTTCAACTTGTACGTGAAATGTCGCAGGTATATGTTAAACGGCAGGCTGCTTAATTGAGCGGATTGTCTTCGGAGAATTTCTGGTGCACGTGATCGTTGCAGGAAAATCAAACCTTTTTGTTCTTTTCTGCTGCAATCCACGTCAAAGATCGCGAGAACCGCTGCATATTTGGTGCTGAATTCTGGCGGACGGAGATTGCAATGATTGAAAGCGAAAAATGTGGCTTCTGGTGCGCTACACAAATCTAGATCTAGTTGCATTGGTCTTGTTGCGCGCACTTCATAAGAACTTATTTTGTAAGAGTTTCAAAAGGCGATGTGGATCCATTTCAGTATATTCCAAAGCTGCCGGTTGATGTCGGTTTCTGAAAGATTTCTTAACCAGCGTCATTAGTACCGTTAATGCTCAGATGATTTTTCATTTCGCTTTCGCCTAGAAATCAATTGGCAGGGGAGTAAGCATCCTTAAAATTGTTTGGAATGTGCTGTGACAGTACACTGTGAGAAACACTGACACTTGTGCGTTTTTAACGAAATTGCTGTTTTTTTTTCCACGAGTGCTAGTAATGCAAAAATCGCACTTCTCTTTAAATGACAATATCCGAACACCTTGGTTCCAATTAACCCCAAGCCTTGGGAAGTTTCTATCGTTATACCAGTTATTTCGTTGAAAAATGTACGTCGTTGGTTTAATACGTGAAACGAACCGCTTATCGTATGTCCGGTCTGGCTCTTGTAGTTACAGGAACGCCGAAACACGGAGGGATGAGGGTTTTACACCCCTATCTTTCGCAGAGGGGCAGTCAGGGCTAAATTAGCTTTTTAAGTAAGACGACTGGAAATTCTTTGCCGACTTGAAACAAATTTATTGCAGCGTGTTACGCAGCTACAAAAAATCAGAATTGTTATTTTTTGTGCAGAACTGTAGAACCAATATCCATTCCAAATACTTGTGCATTTTTGCCTTGATTAGGTGCTTCAAATGCCAAAAGCCAAACTGTTTCAGTTCCGTTTTTTTTCTACAAAGTTTTTGTACTCTTTTTGGAATGTCACCAGTGATCCGCGGCGCCCATTTTCGCTTGCTTGTGCCGTGGGCTACGAGGCCGCTTTCGCAGTGAATTGCGCAATGCTGCACTGGTGGCGAGTCAATGGCGTCACCACGCGTGATCTATTCCAGCGTACCCTCCCACAAACAGAGCATGGACCGGCCGCAAGTACCTCTTCAAGTCTTCGGTGGTGACCCGACCGGGTATCGAAAGCAGCCTGCCAGCTTTGGTTCATTTAGCCGTTTTTTTGCAAGGTCAAATCTGCTGCGTATCAGCTTAGCAATGGCTTAAAATGTAACAATCGTTATTATTACCACAAATTGATCTAGACGCCTCAGCAATCTATTTGTTGCAATTGCTGTTGAGCGCGAAGATTGAGGGAAGAAACAAGAAAGTTTTTCAAACTCGGTTTTCAGTTTTTGCTTCCTTTCAAATGTCATGGGCTGTCTGCGGGCGTCCATCTCCACTTTCTCCTGCACTGCGACCATGCCGCTACTTTCATAGTGAATGCCGCGTTGGTGACAAGTCAGTGGTAGCACCGCACGTGAACCCGAGACTCTTGTTGAACACTGCCAAGATCTACGACAGGGATGGAGAAGCTATTTACTATGGCGGGCCGCATGAATTGTGGAAGATCGCTGGCGGGCCGCAAAATTTAATTAATTTTTATCTTCACATTCTCCGTTTATTTTCCTGTATGTCAAGGGAGCGAGATGCTTCTCTGAGCTTATTGTCTAGGTGTCTGCTTGTCTTGGAGTTTCATTTTGACGCGATGTTGTGTTCTATCTTGGGCAACGAAAATTATGATGCGGTGCAGTAGTAAATGTTCACGCGGGTCTCAGGTTCCCATCCCCTGATCTACGATGTTGGAAAACGCTACAACAGCGCTTGTGGTGAAATGAAGGACTAGTCAAGTGTTGTCCCAGATATAGCATGATGTTTGACCGTCACGCAGATGCTGGTTTGCCGATTACTTGAAATCGGCGTTCACAGCACCATCAAAGAGGAGTGGCCTGGAGTGGCAAGCAACGTTTCATCTTTTCTCTGTCGCCACTGTTGCAACCAAACTGGATCATGGCGCCTGCGATTCAACAAAGTTCGTTATAGCACCAAAGAACCGCCTTGGTTCTTCATAAAACTTGTATTTCTATGTCAGGTAAATAAAGGTTGCAATAGTATAATAAGTTACATGTTTGACATTAGCTCAGCGGTTGTGTTCGGTTTTCATTGCACTACTACCTGCTTTGAAAGATTTTTCGACGAAAGGACTTAATAAACTAAAACCTTTTGTTGACATTGCTATGGCATTGGCTTTGTTGGTGTCTGACAACTTGCAGCAATTTGAGAATGAGGTTGAGCGCAGCATGCGATGCAATGACTAATACGTGCACAAGACGGGGGTATGGTAGTTCGTCCTCCCCATCAAACTCTGTAAAACGTGATATGAAACTCAAAAGAATCATAGTGTTTATCAAGGACAAAGAAGAATGTTTTTCGAAGTAAAATAAAAAGATCACTGCAGATACAGGGCATAATCAAACTTGTGGATGGAAATTTTGTACAAACTTTTGTGAAAAAATGAGATTTTGTCGAACTTCAGTGATATTTTGGTCGTATATGTGGCCTACCTATTCTTTTGGTGCTCACCTTGCTTTTAAAGACAGATGCAATTCACACCCGCATTGAAGCAAAACGTTAATAACAGTTAGCGTCAGAAATGAGGACAGTCGAAGAATTTATCAGGGCAAAACGGCCACGCGCTTCTCAGCAAAAAAAGCCTTCCCGGACGCCTACGGTAATAAGCACGTATGAAAATAGATAGGTCAACCGCAGAAATGCAATTAAATGTCTCGAAAGTTCAACAATTCAAGTTGGAAACAAAGGAAATGTAAGCCAACTTTCATTGTGTTGAAATTGTGCGATTCTAAAAGTGCTTCCGCTAATTTTTCTCTCACTCTCCCACTTCTCTGGCGTCCGTGTGTTGCTCCACATACTTCCTTAAAACGTTAAAGCATACGAAAGTCTTAAAAAGTCCCTCGTGTGATGAAAAACAAATGTTGTTTTAAACCAGCTATGTCCAACCCGCGGGCCGCATGCGGCCCAGTCGAAGGTTTTGTGCGGCCCAGTTTAGGTTTTCACTGTAATAGGAGTAACTACATACTGACAACCTGTCCTTTTTTTGACAATCTTTAATTTGACATTTTGGTGTAGCTTGTCCTCAGAGCCATTTTATCATGTCTGTTACCATTGCAGTTATGATTCAAACGCTTCCAGTACGTTAGCTTAAGCGACGTTTGGTTTGCTAAGGTCAAAGTGAGCTAATGTGCGGCCCTCATTAATATGTCATAAAATGTGCGGCCCTGGTTGAGATAGTGAATTGATGTTTGGTCCAGTAAGCTATTTGGGTTGGACATAGCTGGTTTAAAAAATGTTTTGACGTTGTTTCCATTAAGCAGTATGCATGTGCTATCGAAAAATCCGTTTTTTACAAATATATATTTTTGTCATGTTTCATGAAAAACACGGAATTTTTGCTATAAAAGCCTGGTTGTAAATGGATGAAAAAGTAGTTGTTGGATAACTAACACGAAGACTACATTTGGCGTATTTTTGAAGTATAAGCTTGCCTAGGCTAGAATGTATTAGATGAGTACTGTTTTCAGCACGAAGTATTCTTAATTTAGAAGCAAATCAAGTTTATCCATATTTATATACAACTACAAATTTAGCCATATAAACCTGTCATCAAAATGTAGACTATGCCCTTACCATAACGCATTGTTCAATCTTATCCTAGTCAGAAGATTATGCTCTAATGCATAGGTGATTGTTTGTGGGAAAAACTAGGTTCATGAAAAATGGGTGGCAACATGAAACCACATTTAATTTTTTGAAGTTTACGCAACATTGATCCATTGCATTTGTTGCATTTTTTTATCACAAGTATACTCCAGGAAGCCGGTATAGCGTATATTCGAGCAAATGATAGTGACGGAAATGCTGGCAAAACTGATGACTGCGTCATAGGTTGCTGTGACATCTTTTGCTTGGTGTGTGGATATTTTGTTTGACAATTTATAAGTGAAACATCTATATGGTTGTCCAACCAAGCCAGTAAGTGTATGTTGAAACTGAAAACTTCGCACGCGCAGCCAATGGTTTCACATCTTTTCTACCATCAGGTTCAATGTCTTTACACGAAGCGCTGAATATGTTAAATTTGCGATGAAAAACAGGCTGCTTTTGTATAATTCTGTTTTATGCATTGCAAATGCAGTGTGGGATGATTCCGTTACCATAAAAATATGCACCCAGGACGTATACGAGTGTAGTTTCCTACTTATACGCGCATTCATTGTTTGTTTGTTGACGGAGGAAGGATTCTAAGGATTCTATGTTATCTGTTTCTACTGCTGATCTATGCTCAAGTAATGCAATATATTTGCTGTCTGTGTTACACAGCATTGCGTGTACCAATGTGTTTATGTTACATAGAACTATCAGATGAGGTCTGAGCATGAGAAATGTATTCATCCTCAAAACCATTGCATACTACCATGTATTAATCGGACTTGGACAAGTCCATGATACAACCTCAATTGCCTTTGGTCAACAATATAAACAGTAACGCTTAGAAGAAAAACTATTAAGTGAAAACGTTCTCAGAACTAAGATTTAATGATATTTTTGATAAAAAAGTGTGTGNCTGCGGAGCGCTTCTATGAACAGAAGTGTTTGTGTTAGGATAGTTTTTAGTGTTTTGTTCAGGTGANAAAAACAAGTCGATCATGTAATATATTCACTACCTGTACGTCTCGCCAATAAGGCAAATATTAAATTAAACCAGTGAAAAGCAGGTACAAGATTTTTTTCAGTTTCCAATAGGCTTTGCTGTGATTGGCGTGCGTAAAAATCAATTTATTATTAATTATCAGTAACTGAGAATTGCTCGAGATTTGATTCAGTGATTTGTCAGTGATTTGTGTTAATAAAGAGATTTGTCTCAAACACTTTTAAAAACATGAGGAAAAAGGTTAAATTTTTCTTACGTACCTGTATAGATCAGGTGCTTTAGAGAAAAACGTTTCTATTTTTATTTATGTGATAGGCAACTGCTGTGTCCACGAGTGGCTCAATGGTTTTGCTTAAGACTTTCACCTGTTGCTTTCAGAGATGTTTGTACGTTTAGTTCCATGATCTTGGATTTAGTGGCCACAAATGAATGGTTTCAAGCGAAATGGTCTCAACTGTCTGTTCACTGAATCAGCTGTATGATATGAGACAGTGTTTCCAACCGAAGGGTGTTTATAACACCGTTTAAGCAAAGCATTTGATCGATCTACATTCAATATAGAGCATTTACATTTAGGCTGTAGATAGAAACTGCGAATACTTTGAAAAATAACTTTTGCAAAGACATCCGTCGTATTTAGTGTTGTTTTACGTTATCATCGTTGGATCGCTATAGTTCAAACTGCTTGCTGGAGAATATTGGCACGAATAGTGCGTGAAGGTCTTTTCGCTACAGGAAAGGCCAGCAGGTCTTGGTGATTTTTCGTGTGCGACAATTGGAAAACGTGAAGTTTCTTTATTCGTACTGGCTAGCCGGAACAGTTTGCTCAGGTCTTTTTGCAAAAGTAGCTTTAAGCACCAAATATAGCCCGTCCTGGCTGGGTCTCATGGCACTGGTTGTTGAGTTCAGCATATTTTTTGTAGCAAGCGGGTTCCCGTTTACCTGAGAAAAACCGTCCGTTTCTGCTGCTTGTGCTGATCCAAGAAAAAATGTATAGGCTTACTTGAGCATTTGCTTGAATGATTTCTAGTGTACGAAAAAGGGAGGTTTCCGTTAATACCGAACAGCTTTATAACCTCAGCTGATACAGACTTAGAAACACAAATTCATTTAATTCGAGAAGTGAAGATACTTCCTGGCCAAGTAGTATCTGCAGGAAAAAGACAGTGACATTGGTAAGCTCCAGGGCAGGGGTTCCCAATCTTTCTCTAATAGTGTAACCCTTCAGCATTTCGACAGAGATGTATGTACCCTAAAATTTCTTTATATGGCATAGATCGTCTTTTTCCCAAATACTTTATTATGAATAAGCAGAGATATATTTAACAATAAGCATATAATGATTTTTGAAAATAATATTTAATATAAATGTGTATTTCTCTTTAATTGTTAACCTGAAATGTACCCCTTCCGACAGCCAAATGTACCTTTAGGGGCACGTGTACCTCAGGTTGGGAACCTCTATTCTAGGGGAGCACTCCTCAACCACAGAAATTTGTTGCAGTGCCACAAGTTGTCAAATGCTATCCCGTCATTGATTGTTGTATTTTTGCCATATTTTTCTGGGAGTCTTTTGTTGCGACCAACTTGGTGTGCAGCACTATGTTGAAAGCATATGAACATCAACACGCAGGTTTAGGTGTTGATAAACTTCGAGACAACGTTGGAAAGTTTCGGTGAAGTTTGAGCAAAATTTCACTGGAACGCAGTGTTGTCTGTTTGCATGACGAAACCATTTGTAGACACTCTATTTACTCGTGCTGCCAGCTGTTGCGTATTCATTACAAAGCTCGTGTTATCTGCAGACAACTGACATTTCAATCTTGGTTGATTTTTGTATTTTTTCGGAACTTCGCAAAGAATTTATGGTATTAGATTCTGTTAATTGTTCTAATCCAAATCGAGAGATCCCAGCTGCGTTGGTTTGGCCATGTGTCCAGAATGTCCCAAGAAAGACTGGCGAGACAAGTCCTGCTGGTTAAGCCCACGGCAAAGCGAGTCAGAGGTCGTCCAAGGCCCAGATGGAGTGACTTGCATCTCCGACCTTGCTTGGTCCCGTCTTGGTGTGGAGCCAGCAGAACTATCTGAGATTGCTGTTGACCGTGGGGTGTTTCGAGTCCTCCTAGGGCTGCTGCCCCCGCGACCCTCCCCAGAGGAAAAGGGAGCATGGGAATGAATGAAAAAATGAAAAATTCTGTTAATTGTGCGTCCAACTTTACAGACAGCAGGTTAAAATTGTTACAGACAGCAGGTTAAAATTGAGTTCAAATGTTGTAAACACAACACAAACGAAACGATCTTTGTTTCGAAGTTTCAAATGTAACACTTGTTAAAATTACATCCAAGTGTATTATCATTGTTGCAACCTCTCCGGTGGTGTTGCGTTGATTGTGTGATTATCACCACGAACGGGATGTGCGCGAAGAATAAAATATATGTATGTGGCGCGGACAAGCAATAATAGAGTGATCTCGTCGGGTGATCTCTATTGTTGCTTGCTGCCACGGTGCGAAGCTTTGCGCATATGCCGC
>JGI24158J21664_10003962_pt1 | contig 18867 bp, 17 predicted proteins | sample Ectturendosymbi3_FD_21664 | JGI IMG/M metagenome (IMG submission 21664)
TGCCCTGAAAATTTTCACTGTATTGAATATACTTTTTACATTCCGGATTTTTGAGCAACTTGCGCTTGCCCTGAAAAACAGAGTTGCCCTGGACTTTCACTGTATTGAATATACTTTTTACATTCAGGATTTTTGAGCAACTTGCGCTTGCCCTGAAAAAGAGTTGCTCTGAAAATGTTCACTGTATTTAAATATTTTTTATCATTCAGGATTTTTGAGCAACTTGTGCTTGCCCTGAAAACAGAGTTTGCCCTGAAATTTTTCAAGCCTGGGGAGGCGGCCGCTCCCCCGCCTATGATTAGTTCCAATTGGCGATGGTATCTTTTACAGCATATTGTTCACATATTACACTTTTTACCAACTCAGGTATTGGGGCCCCTGGCTGTAGCCCAGTCAGCACCCCTCTTAATCCGCCACTGATCATCAGTTTGCTGAACCTGAAGTTTCTGATGTTTGTGTTTTCATAAAACAGGAAATTTATTTCTGCTCTTGGATGTTGTTGTTTTTCCGTTGCTGCATTCGTGTTACTCTATGATTTGAATCACAAAAATGAATGAATAAACCAATTACCAACAGGCTACCCTATTTTTCTCTTGTCTGCGGGCTTTTCTCTTTTGACTTGCAATACATCTAGTCATTCGAACTGATTTGGAGTAGTATGCTGTGGTTGCGTGTGAGAAGCGAAAAAAAAACAATACCAACCTAACTGTCTCCCAAAGCTGTGGCTGACTCCATCGAAGTAGAACTCAAAATAACAGTGGGAATAAACGTCCTGGATAGTAATGCAAAATAGTCATGGATTGGTTACACTTGCATAAGAGCCGAGGATGCTTACTTATTAGGCGAAGTGTATTTTATCAAGTACTAATTCTTTGCGCATAATGAACTTCTTTCGATAGATAATAATGATAGATGATACCAACTAACGGTCACAGATAATATGTCGAAGCTTTAAAAATGTTCTGAAACTGCTGTTCTGATTAGGTTGGTTTGCGAAATTCAGTGCGATTTATGTGAAATGTTTGAATGAAGGTACCTACCCTGCGTACAGTCTGTTTCGTCACATAGGACACCCGATGAAATCTATATCCATATGTTGAATAAAGAAATACTATGCATCTAACGCGATGTGGTTCGGGATCACAGGTTTGTATGAACCTCACCAGCTCAATCACCTTCGTGTAAAATATGTTTTGTTGTGAAGCCACTCAAAATTATTTTGAGGTCTACAATGACCCGAACTCGCAAGAGTGACTTGATTTTTTTGTCCAAGCTAAACAGCTTCTCTCACAAGGTCTAAACAAGGTGGTAGATATTCCATAACTTCAACTTATGAGCAAGATGTTGATTGATTTCGAAGACCTTATTAAACAGCATTTCTTGACCATTTTTTCACTTTTTCGACCATCTCATAGGTTAGATGTTACATTTTCCTTTGAAATGTGTTACATTTACATTTTAGTGCAATTTTCAAGCTTCTAGTTGATTTGGTATTTACTCATCAAACTATAATCGCGATTGGACCAACTTCTTTAATGAAGCTACACACCATGCACGCCATTTTCTGGTAAAATCAAGCGTAGCTACAAGTTGAGGTTGGCGCCATAAAGTAATGCACCGATTTTCAGGCGGCAAAGCGATCGACACGAAAACTTCGAGTTTTTAATGCGTGATGTAAAAAACAATCAAAAGTGAGGTTAATCTAAAAAAACATGATACTGCGATCAAACCTCCTCGAGAATCCAATCGAAAATTGCTACAAAACCTGACGAGCCCCTCAAACTTAACATTGCACGATGCTTGAGCGCGTCGTTGGGAAATATTTTTAACGATAAATCCGAAAGTCACGTTAAAAACATCAGCGTCGGAAGGACTTTTTCCGGGCGGGGGCCACTAGGGTATTTTTCGAAATTTTTTCTAGGGGGGGGCAAAAGTGGTGAAATTTGTTTTTTCCCACTCGAAAGTAAGAAAAGAACTTTTTGCTACAATTTTCAAAATGCATGGGGGACAAGGCCCCCGTCCGACGCCCACGGCTGAAAACCTAATTTTTTTACCGCCACAGCAAGCATCCATTGGGGTTCTGGCACTGTCGGCTCAACAATGACGCGCCCCAGTTGTACTTGTGACGTGGATTTAATCCTTTTGAGTGCGAAAGGTTGGCTTAGTCTTGGCTTTAAAACTGCGAAGGACAAACAGTCGAACACACCTAATTGTCTTGAAAAATAAGATGAACACCAAATTAGTAAAGTCTGAGCTGTTACCGGGCAGCAACGTTCCGCCCGAGCTTGCCACTTCCTGCTGCAGAGCAACACCAGGCAATTGTGTGTGACTACAGTCCATTGCGAGGATATACACTCGACCTAAACGGTCATTCCGCCGCACAATGTGCCTCCCGCAAACAGGCGCCCGTTTTGCCGCATCCCACATGTCCTGTGGTTTTTCAAGCTTTGTGAATTTTCAGAAACCTCGCATCCTTTATATAAGTTTAAGTTTGTACCAGTGCGTTGAATAACAATTGAGCAACTGCGCACCAACATTTGGGTGGTTGGGCAGGCTTCTCAAGTTGGTCAGGAGATTCAAAACTTCCATACGTTTGCAAACAGCTTTGTCATTTCTCCGGTAACGCTGGGCCGGCCCGACGCTCAAACAGGCTGCTGACATCATCACTGGCGGTGCGAACCCGACGGGATCTCGCTGCGAATTACGAGACGCCGTGTGGACCTGGAAAGCTCAGCTTCGAACCTCGCCGGCCACGCAGCCGCGCGTTCAGGTGAAGTACATGTTGCGCACTGTGTTCTGGTGGACCACGATCGCTTTGGACATGGCTTGAAGCTGGGATTCCTGGTCGTATCTGCTGCTGCCGCTGTGCAGCGAACCTTCGCCACTGTGACGAAACAAAGCGGGATAAGCAAACAAGTTGGCGAACACACATTCTCAGGCAATGTTAACTTTTAGCACCTCATTTAAGGGAAAACAAAAACTTGGTTTGACTAAGTTAGATGCAGTAGGTTCTATCAGGCCGTGGCATGAATAAATAATACTTGTCAGGCCTCAAGTTATGACAGCGAAGTTCACGGCGATTCAGATTTGTAGAATGCACGAGGTGGTTTCCTCCGAGCAAACGTCCAAGGCCCAAATGCATTTATGTGGCCATTCGCAAGAACTCCTACCTATCGTGGTCTTTGTCGACGAGATGGTATCGGGCGCGAAAAGCCACCAAGTGAGCGTAGTACGCAGGCGCGGGAATGGAGACAGATCTGGTGCATCTGGCGTAAGTGTGGCACAACTGGTAAGTGAGGATCTGCAGCTCGTCGGCCATGAAGTTGTTGTCGTCCCACAAGACGTGGTAACGAGATGGTCGCGAAGTGCCCTGAAAAGAAGCAGTCAGTGGAGCACAGACAACTTAACAACCGGACAGAAATCAGAGAACGAAATCCTCATGAAATGGGAAAGACACTGATGGTGGTCCTGAAAGTATTTGCGTGTATACTCTAACAAATACGCAACAGATTGTTTCCGGAAACCTTACCTGAATTCCGGCGTGGCTGCAGAGGTAGAAGTCAAATTCAGTGGGATGACAAATGCCCGTATCGACAGTTGTGCCGGCCGGTATGTTGCCGCTCTTTCCGCTCCTGTCTTCGGCGTTGCGACAGAAGAGCCTTGTGTGGTGTCGCTTCTGCACGACGACGAAAGTGATTCCGGGCTGGTAACCAACCTCCAGCATCGTGCACGCCTCGCGAATCGCTCGCAGTTCGGCCGAGAGCACCTGAAGGTCGAAGTGATCAACACGGCTGTGTGGTCGCAGCGGACGCAAAACAAACTCGAGTTCATCGTGTGTTGACAGCAGCCAACAGCAGCTCGGGGCTGATGGAGAGGCATTTTCGAACGATCTTGACATCCTACTTTCTTATATTTCAAACTGGTCAACAGCGAATGCTCATTTTTTTGTTCGTAATCTTCAGTCGAGAAGTACTTATGTCAGGGTTCCCATACGATTTCAAAAACCATTTTCCATACTTTACAATAACCATTTTCCATACTTTTCAATAACCATTTACCATACTTTTCAATAACCATTTTCCATACTTTTCAATAACCATTTTCCATACTTTTCAATAACCATTTTCCATACTTTTCAATACCAAATTCAAAGACTTCAGTGCCATCCTTCAGCTTAAATTTTCGAAACTTTTATTTATGGAATACAGAGCAAAAGCATCTGCAAAACTGTTATCAGCGGTAAAGAACAAAATTTTAATAAATAAATGGCTGAATTAAAAATTTTCATACTTTTTCAATGCTTTATATTTGTACATTTTGGCCAAATTCATTACTTTTCAAGGTCTTGAAAACCGATTTCATAATTCAATACTTTCAATGCCACGCGGGACCCCTGGTATGTTTCGCGCGGGGAAAAAGTTCGGTGCTTATTACGGTAGTCGACACTTCCAAACGACGCAGTTGACCCGTACCTGCTGAAACTGCCCTTCTGACACACCGTCGCGATACATTACAAGACGCACTGGCTTGTAGCGCGTCGACCTGTAGAACTCGACCATCAGGTCGCGCACCATCACTGCCAGGTCTCGGATGATTTCCGCCTTGTGTGCCTGCACCCGCACGCTGGCGCTGTAGCGCGACGGATGAGCGTCCATGCTGGCGACGACCTGCGGAAGGCGTTTTTCTTCGTTGTACAGCACTAAACAACTTCACACAGAAAAGCTCAGCAAAAACAGCTGCACTGAATTCTTCAGCTTAACCCTACGACTTTGCTGCCGGCAAACGCATGCAGTGTAAAGCGAGGATTCGTCGTCAGACCATTTTATGGGTCTGAAGGGCGGCCTCACTTATAACAGTTCAAATCACGTGAACAGCCAACAACAACGTGGAACGACTTTTCCGGCGGCCCGCCCTTGCACCACGTGACCTACCGCTGCAATCGATGGTTTCCTGGTATCGCCAGCTGGAGGGTGGGTGACGTCAGCACCGAAAAAGATCACAGGATCGTTGAAAACCTTGGGTCTGTTGAACACAAATAACGCCGCTCGACATTTCGTTGCTTCGACGATCATTACAATCCTTGTTGACAACGCCGCCATTTCTATTTTTCTCACCTGATCGTGGGCACAAGAATGTTGTTGACACCACCGAGCTTCACGTTGATCTTCAAGCACAGATTCGATAAAGTTTGCGGTGACGTCTTCACGACATTCTTTACTTGCACACACTGGGTGGCGATGCCGAGCAGGGTGTCTCCGACTCGCTTCACTTCCGCTGTGACCAAAAAAACAAACGCACGCATCAGTTTCGTTTTCTTGCGGTGGATAGATAAGCACTAGTGCAAACAAATTGCTGCAAGCTAAACATACAAGTATTGCGTGCGTCTACAGGTCAGTGGCGGACCCAGACTTTAGTGTTTCGAGGCAGTGGAAAAAGCAACATATGGTAAAAAACTCATAAAGTAACGTTGTTCCTGAGAAATGTTGCCGCCGCCCAAAACAATTTCGGATGTTACGGATTACTGGAAAATTCCTCAGTATTCAGTTCTCTGCACTGAGCTACAGTTTATTGCGATTCGGTGGAATCGAAATAACATCAATACCAAGGGAAACGCATGGGTTTTCATTCGCGGAAAAAAAGAAATTAGGTTCCAGTCACTTTTGTCTTGGCGAAAATTTCGAACTTTTTTGAGCGAACCTTTGCTAACTTAAGCTTCGTTCCTGAATTCTGGCAATTTCGAATGCATTGTTTTTCAGCACTGTGGCCACACTGTAAACCAGAGAAAAAATAACATCTAGATTTAGAGATTCCTCTTCGGTAACTAGACGATATTACCTTAATATTCGCAAGCGTTTCTCGGTCTCTCGTGTGTGTGACGGTCGGAAAAGACAAAAAATAGAGATCAGTCTCACGTGGATCAGACGTCAAGAAAAAGGGTGCTGTGGTCGTTTGGAAAGCAAAAGCCCCAACTGGCCCTGGATCCGCCATTGACACGTGCATACAGGAGACTTACCATAGACGGGCGTTTTTCCCGGTAAGATGACGACGATCAGTTGCAGCGAACGAAACTCATCGCACAGATGCCTGGAGGCAACAAATTATACACATTTTCGTGCAATTCAGCTAAAAAATTAAAGGTTGTCTGGACTGAAAATCAGGGCAAACGGTGGGGAGGCATCTTTCACGAACATAATGCATGCTGCTGTAAAATATAAGCAAACGATTGCCAACTGCTATTTTTTAATATTGAACAGCGGGGTTTCATCACAGCATACGACAAGTATAGAAACGAAGTTTGGTACAAGTACCAGTACGAAGAAGGTACTGTATGTTCAGTGAGGAACAGAAATTTGAAAACGATCCAACCGCAGTTGGTCATTGATCGGATGACGTCAAACCCAGATTGCGTGACAGTCTTGTATTTTCTCAACAAGAACAGCGCCAAAGCAAACAAGACCTGAACAAAGGTTCGACGTGTTCCGAGTGTTGAGCGTATTTGCAGAAGACAGGAGTGCCGCGGACGGGCATCCCCGCGTCTTCGGATATCCGCTGCAGGTTCTTTATGAATGCTCGCAAGTGGTGATCCTGATGGAAGAATCGAAGAAATTTCATCGAAGTTCGAAAAAATGCAAAGAAAAAACAATTCCAGAAAGGGAACGGGAGGCGGGGCCAGCAGCAGATGAAATTAACTGCCAGCAAAGGTTGTTAATTTTGTTAAAACGGGTTTCAAATTGCTTTCCAAGACCTTTTACACAATGGCAACTACCTAAAAGAAAATTCGAAAATTTGTTTCGATATGTTTCGAAAATTTAAAACAGCGAGTACCGCTCTGGCCTTTTCAAAATCGAAGCATGCGTTTCCACGAGTCGACAAGTAAACAACCAAACCGCACTGGACTCCAAATATTCGCCAAGTCTATAGGTTGTTGCAACGATGGGACAAGCAAATTTCCATTCGTGCCACGATGAAAACGTCTATCTTAGCACCTTACAGCAGCAGAGTACTGACCATACACATTCGCTGATGCGCAAAGCACGCGATCGCCCAGACGTCGATCTTGATGCCGGAGTGAAACTGCTTCCCCCTCATGTCCCAGACGCCCTGGGTGGGGGTGGCTTGCATGCGGATCTGGGCAACGAAAAGCATGTTCGTTTCAAATCAAGCTCACTCTTGAAGCTGCACTGCAGACGAGAACAGAAAGCAACCTTACATCTCCGCCGTACTGTATCTTCGGCGCCGGCAAGACTCGGCCCCGGACTTCCGTCATCTCGTCGATAACCTTGAACGAAATTCGAAAAATGCAAACGATGGTTCGGGGCAACGACAGGACAATTCGTCCAAACCAGGGGCGTAACGAGGGGCGGCAAGGGGGCACAACTCCCCGGGCGCCGAATCACTGAGGGTGGGGGGCGAAAAGTCCCAGCAATATCACAAGTACTTTCTTCAGTACAGTACATTTGCTTCCGAAAGACCTCAGGTTCTCACATGGGGCGCCCCGGACGCCATCATCTAACCTCGTTACGCCTCTGGTCCGAACATCATATGGTTCTGGAATATGATCACAAAGCACAGCTTGAGCAATGCGCAAAGGTGTCAAGTCCACCTGTATTCCGAACTCTTTCACGAACGGGTCGTTGTTGAACTGAGCTTTGCGGACGAGCTGCGCGATCTCCCTCTCTCGGTCAGGTGCGGATCGGGCTGTTGCCTGCGGGAAACATATTGTTACGTTTAAACGTCGTAGCTTGTTTAAACTCGCGGTTGGTGAATGTGGCAGATGACTAACGAACTTAAAAGGAACAACAAAACTCCACTGCCACTGAGTGCTTTATGTATTGGTTTATTTGTGACCAACTGTGTTTGGCAGTTTATTCGTAATTTAACGAGACAAGTGCATCCGGACGCACATCATGAAAGTTATCATTCGATTCGGATGTTTTGTTAGTTGTGTTTGTTTGACTGACATTGCCATCTGGTCGTTTGGCCAGTCCCGCAACTTACGTCAAGAACACATCTTTCCCTTATGCGCCAACTACTTGGACAACACATTAGTGACGTCATTGACGAAAGGCGCAAAAATGCAGATGTTACAAACCTTGACAAAATCTGACAAAATTATTATCTTTTTACTCGTGCTGCCAGTGATAAGCATCTGCAGGTTTGGTGCAAAGGTATCTGAGCAAACAACACTTTCCTACAAAAAAACGACTTTCACCAATACACACGCAAGATATTCAGGCATTGAAACAACTGACATCACAGAGACCGTCGCAAAGTTTTGTCACCAGCGCGATATACTTGTGCATTGAAGATCGCACCTTAATCATAGTCGACGTTTGACTGTCTGTGAGCTTCTTCAGGCATCTTTGGCCTTGCACGATGTTGCACACTTCAATGGGAAGATAAGTATGCTTCTGCTCTTGCCCAACTTGCAAGCATGGGAGACTCGGGAATCTGCATCATCAAATCGAGAACGATCTAGCCATTAAACACAAGACAGGCAAACAGCTTCATGTGCTCTGCATGCACACAAAGTGATTTACAGCACGGTCCGATCACGAATAAAATTTTGATTCCACCAATCGCTGTGTTCTGGCTTTTTTGATCGGGATTGCTCGTCCTTGCGCGTTTAACGCTTCACGTCAACGACACATCATTTAACGCTTTGGCGCATTAACAAAATGGACTCAATCAGCAACACTGAGAGCAGCTGGAATGACCGTAGAAAAAACACACCACGGTCCACATGCACGGAAAAACTGACTTGATAATTACAACGCTACCAGTTTTAGACCTGGTTCAATAGTTTGTTTCCTTCCCAAAAGAAAAAAATGTAGTGGTAACGAACTGTTGTAGTTAAAAGTAAAACGTTATTTACTTTTCGCTTTATAGGTTTAGATTCGGTGCAAGGCGAAGAGCGGCGGCAGCGGCAAAATCCGGGGCCAATGGCAACAACAGACAGAATCGCTGATACTGTGAAACACAGGACAAGAGGCAGTCAAAAACATTGCTTACTCAAGCTTTTTGTTGTGCTTTTTCTGAAAATACTCGGCCACGGTACATTCGACTGTTTGACCGGATTCGAGCTCCAGGGGGAAGTTTTGAGTCGCGGCGGAGCGTCTGGTCACGTTGCACACCCGGTATTTCCGACGCATTACACCGCAGTGCGTGATCTCAATCTGTCAATGACGAAACAAAGGAAGAGAAGCTGCACAAATGTCGTCGGTGTGTGAATAAAAGAGACCTACTTCAATCAAGTACCGTACCTTCAATCCTTTAATTTCTTTTGTAAACTTTACTCGCTGCGAATCAGTCAAGCCGTGCATAGCTGACAACTCGTTGCCTTGAAGCCCAATAACTTCGCAGAGGAAGTTCACACACGACTGGGCTCTATAAAACGCAGTTGCGGACACTGGAAAAATACATGCTAGTGTCAATCACACGCACGGAAGCGTCGGGAGACTCGACTTAGCATCCACCACATCTTACCGTCGATATTTAACATCATCTTCCATTGAGATGGCCTCATCGATTGATGAAATCCAAACCATACTTCCCGACCACCACCCAATGGAGTGCAAGACTCAGGCGTCGAAAAAAATGAACGACCAACCGGGGTGTATCTGTTAGCGAAGGTGCCATCACAGTTATGCTTGTAACAAACGAAGAAATTTTAATTCAATTGCACGAAAGGTTGTTATGGGCGGGAAATATTTCGAAGTTTGACAACGTAACACTGAAATCCAACAGGCAGGAGTGTCAAAACACAACCGCGTTTCTTTCACCGTTACCAATTCCACTACTTAAGTCAGTTTAACCTTCATAAATGATGATGCGACACCTTTTTTTCACAAAAAGCATATCCGCGATTTCATCGCACAAAACCTGCCAGGAGTGAAATGACCGTTTTCCATAAACGTTACCTCATCGACGGCAAATGCCGCATCACGACGTCTAATGCTAGTACAGCCTCAGTCGGAATTCCGTGCATTTTCCCTTCGAGCGCAAGCTTTAGAGAGTACAGTGAGACGCGCGAAACCCATTTGATGGCAACAGTGAACGTGCGATCTCGCCCTTCTCCAGGCAGTGTCACATGAACTTCAAGCTAAACAAGAAGTAAAAGGTTTGTTTGATCACGACTGTTGTAAACAACTCAAGCAAGCATTCGTTGCGTCCGCAAGTCATGTTCTTGTCAAATTCACCAACTTAATCATCACTGTGTAACACACCGGACAGAAAACGAATCTTCTCAGCGCAAATAAGAGTGCAATACGAAAGCTGTACCTGACAGCTCACACAACCTATTAAAACACAAGGGGCGCGATACAATGGACAACAGAATTCTTTAACTTACATATTTTTAGAAAGCACTGAAGAGAGACTGCAGAATTCATGAATTAAAGCTGCCGTGCAAGTGCGTTTTGCTTAACCAAACGTCTGTTATAATTTCAAAAAAACTAGCACCAGACGCACACAAACCTTGTATAACCTATCATACTTCATACCATGGTAAGTACAGATAATTGGATTCAATTTGTCCTTATGTAAATTACATAAACTCTCTGCAAAAGTAGCAGCTGTCAATAGTCGGACTTCAATTTACTATAACACCTTGGCTCTTTGCAACATGGATACGTCATTACATGCTCAATCAATTCTTAACAAGTTTATCACAAAAAATATTATCATAAACCTACTTTTTGCTTGCCTATTGGCAAAGGCTGCGCAGTGTACAGATTTTTTCTTCCATCAAATACAGGTTTTCTGTCTTGAAAAATAGCTTGCCTGAAGTTGTCCACCATTGTGTTGATGATTTCCCTGCAGAGAATAATATCTTCAGTTGGTACACCAAAATTAATGTATGAAGCAATATCAAATAATTTCCTACACAAGCACCACATCATGAAAGAAAAGCTGAAAGTCATGAACAACCAGAAGTAGACAGCATCATAACAAAAAACTGAAATGGCTAATGACATAGATGCACCTAATAAAAGAAAATTAGGAATGAAGCACTAACACTAAAAGCTACCAAAATTATCTTTTGTCAATGTCAGTGGAAAAAGAGAATACAACCAGCAAGCCAAAATCATCTGTAAATTTAGTTTTACAACCTCACTACTCCAGATGCACACGAATTGCATGAAGATCTAAATATAGTACCATGATTCAAAACTGTTCATAATTTTGCATTTCCTGATAGAATAGGTGCATGCTCACAGCAAATATTTAGTACAGTTCAATTTATCAATTTTTACCTGTTAACTCTGCGTGGGCAGCCATCTGGGTTGATGTCAATGTCGTATTGGTGAATGTCACCATTAGGAATTTTTACACTAAAATAGTTTGCTTTCAGGGAAATGGACTTCCCTATTTGACCATTATTAGGCCGAGGAGGTGGGCGAAAATCATTACCAAGGCTTGGGGCAGCAAGTGGAAGTCGTGGATTCAAGGAAGCTGAAACAAAAGAACTAAATGAGAAATATACGTAATTTAAATACAAAGCAATTTATTCAAAGTTCACACAGACTTGTTGCATTTTAACTAAGCTCTATGTTTCGGTAAGAAACCACTTGAGTTAACACCTTGAAAGCCAGTCTGCAAATATATCGTACCTGGATTTTGGCCTAAAACCAGCAGTTTTCGGTTGCCTTACCAACGCCTTAGCTCCTCCGTCGATTGCGCAAGAGAGCTGTTCAAACCCTCAAAAGATTCGGCAAGTCTTCTGGTCAGCACTCGAAAGACTTTTTTGGTTGGGGGATGCAAATTTTTTGTGAGTGACGTTATAAGTCAAGTAGTTGTTTGGCCATTTTGGCTCATGTAACCTGGTCTAGTGACCAACTGCTAGACCAAAGTATTTCACTGAAGTTTTCATTGGAAACTAGACTCGAGTCTGAGTCTTTTAAGCCTTCAATCGACTTTCTAGCGTTTCTGGTTCAAAAGTTATGATCTAAAACAAACAAATTAATTAATTATCTAATTAGTCAAATATTTGGTTTACTTTAGATCATAACTTTTGAACCCGAAACCCCAGCAGGCCAGGCCACATGAGCCAAAATGACCCCAAAACTACTTCACTTATGATGTCAGTCACAAAAAATCCGCACCCCGCAACCAAAAAATTTTTTTCGAGTGCAATCTACTAGAATGGCCGATCCATTTGAGCCCTTGAACAGCTCTCTAGCGCAATTGGCGGAGGAGCTAGGGCGTTGGTAAGGCAACCGAAAACTGCTGTTTTTTAGGCCAAAATCGAAGTGCGAATATATCGTACACCAGCTCTCAAAGTGTTAATAAAACTTCAAAACTTCACAATGTAATGCTGACTAATAATTTTATGTGAAAAAGTTCAAGCAACTATGCCCAACTGAAATGTCTTGCTGGCTCCAAAAGAGTGTCACTAACTAGATGAAGGTTGCATATTGAATGATGTAGTTTGTTTTCAGCTGACTAAAATTTAACTTGCTGCTCCAGGCGAAAAAGCAAGAATCCTCTAATCCTAAAAAATTCAAATCATACCTCTTATAAGTTACTGAAAGCATTTGAATTCTAATTGCAATGATAATAATCGACTGAGCAGTCCCTAACTGTGATGTCATAAGCAAGTTTCCAATAATGCAACATATGCAGAAATCAGTTTGGTGCCACTGGAACAACAGGGGTAGGAATCAGAGAACTAGAAATCAATTTGATGCCAAGGTGTCTGTGGATACATGGAAATCTTCCAGTACAGACATGAGGTAGCACTGAGAACCATTGCACAAAATATATCAAATTCAAGATTAACAAAACAAGAACTGGTTATCATTATATTGTACATATGCACAACAATGAAAACCTTCAATTGGGCTGCACGATAGACATAGCTGTTCTAGAGCATTAAAACACATTTGACTTGACGAAGTCAGGGATGATAGTTCATCAACCATATCACTTTGAAATCAAGTTGTACTATTACAATGATTACATTAGTTTTTTGACACATAAGTTTCTTTTACATCAAACTTCAGTTTATTGATTTTCTGCTACACATTCTGTCTTTTGACAGGCGCCTTTAAAAAAAGCTAGGGAACCACAAGATCCAAATATTGAAGGGAGGGAACCACCACACTAAGGTATTGAGATGATATAACAACTTATGCACAAGGTATGATATGCTCATCTTATGAAATGAGGAGTTCACTACCTGGTGCATGTAATAAACCAACAAATACTAGTTCTAAGTTCAAGACACTATTTCCCCATATTCTACTCATGCACTGAGTTACCACAAAGAAAAGTCCCCTTTATTAATTCACCACTGGGCAACTGGCATCCAAGCACATCAAACTGATTGCAATTCTAAAAACACCAAAGTGATACATTTTGCAAGCACAAACCTTACACTGATTCTTCCAGGTTTTTTTGTATGATCATAGAAAATAGATGAATGTGTCCTACAATTAAATTTATGGAAATACATTGGAAAAATCAAGGTTGAGACCTGTAGTTTTTGTGAATCATGCTAAATGTGTTTATTCTTGTTAATGAGTTCATGTGACACTAACATGGAATGATTTCAAATATCAATCCTGAAAACTTCATGCAGGTAGTGATGGATAATGCTTGAGACTAAGTTCCTTTCTAAAGAGTTTTAATTTGGTCACACTTTATACACTCAGTTATGAGGTCACATGAGGTTTGTGATTTTGAGCACCAATCTTTTCATACCTGCATTATTGACCATACTGCTACTTTGTGATGGATGCTGCATTGGTGGCAAGTCATTAGCAGCTCTACTAATGAACTTTCATTTGCAAAAATCCATCAACACCATATACAAAGCAGGAAAACCTGCAACTAGGTATTGGTAGAGGTGCATACTTTCACTCAAAGCTCAGCCAAAAGCATGTAACTCCATTAACAAAATCCATCACATGCGATGACTCAACGTTTGTTTGTGGTAAAGGAAGTATAAGAATTCAATTACGTTTTCACAAAACATGGTAACCAAAACCTGTCTACAATTGAAGAAGCACAAGTGATTGCTAGGTAGCCAAAGTTGTTATTCCATCTCTGATTAATTAAAGCTAATTCTCTGTCCTTCTGTGATGGTGAGCAACCATTGATTTGGGTTGTCTTAATATGCATTGCATCATGTCGCCTAACTATTGTTTGAGTAATGCAAAAGAATGGGCTAATATTCATAATCATGCAATAAGAGGTAACTCTCTGTTTCACTGCGCATTTCTCTGTGATAGTCTATGCCTGCCTGCACATATGGCTTGCGGGCCACAGCATGTGGCCCATGAGAGCTTTTGCAATTTCAGAAAATGTTGAAATAACTCTACTTCTGATATGCTGCATAATTAATTTTTGTTCCAGAATTTCCTTCCAACTACAACAAAATGTAACAGATTTTGTGACCCTCAGCAAATTTATGTTGGTCAATTTGGCTCTTCAAGCTTTCTGAGTTGTCTAGGCCTGGTCTATCCTCACTGCAACAGCCATACTTTACCCAAACAACCTTATAGAAAAAAATCAACTAAACAGAAACTGATGCAGTGAGCAAATACTATTGCAGTGAACTAGAATTCTAATTGAATAAGAACTGAGGATGCGTAACTTAACATGAAATTGATTTCCTATAAAAAATTTGCCGATTGATTTCTTTGCTTACCCTCATCATGGAGAGTGCACACTTCAATACAGAGATATGTGCAAGTTTGAATCATTGCAATGAGATGAAAGCAGAGTGCAGTCGGCTGATTCCTCGAAAGCATACAGAAAACCTGGTCCTCTTAACTAAAGTCAAATCAATCAACAAATGTTTTTTCAACAGGAAATCAATTTCATGTAACTCTATTAGGGATGTGCACTATGGAACATTTAGAGCAGCTATGTCCAAGGCTTACTGAGTTAAAAATTGTCACTGTCTTAACCAGGGCTGCACATTGTATAACATATTAATGAGGGCCGCACATTGAATGGATTACTTTGATTTTAGCACACTAAATTTAGCTAAAGCTAATGTACTTGGAAATGTTCGAATCCTAACTGCAATGGTAACAGTCATGACAAAGTGGCACAGAGGACCACCTGCAACAAAAATGTAAAATTCAAGATTTTTAAAATAAGGACAAGTTGTCATGTAGGATACTTTTACTGCAACGAAAACCTAAACTGGGCTGCACAAAACCTTCCACTGGGCCGCATCCTGCAAGTTGGTCATAGCTGATTTAGAGGTTCTGGAATATTCTGGAATCTTTATTTCGAACCCAGAATATCAACTCCTATTCTGGAATAAATTGCAAATCTAACGTTCTAACCACTCGGCCAAAGCAATTCTCTTATGATTACATGCTACTTACTGCCAACAGTTAAATAATAAACATTAACCACATAATAACCTTGTTTCATGTCTTGATTCTTACCTTGATCTACAGATTGTTTCTCTCCTGAATTGCAAAAATGTGTTTATTTTTTAGGTGCTTTTGAAAGTTTCCTGTGCTATGATGATAGCTAAATTCCAAAGGGCAATGGNGACATACAACCCAACCTCTGTGATTAGGTTTGGAGAAATGTTCCCAAATGAACGAATTTTTAGTCCGTGGAATAGCCTACTAATTTCTATCTACTCGGTTTCTCAGCAATATAATTGCAAGCTCACTAGTTACACCAACACATGACCAATAAACCACCACACTTAGCGGCACACCATGTGCATGAGCAGTTGCAATCTGTGAAAAATGAAACCAAAGATGAGCAAAATGAGCTGATTGCACAGAGGTTTAGAACGCTGACCAGCGCTCACATGACTTAGCTCATTACATCACTAAACAATGCTGTGAGCTTGTTCATCGTTTCTTTTTCTTATCCAGGAGCATAAAGAGTGCCACTGGAAAATTTATTTCAACTGCAACACTTCTTAACCGTTTGTTTTGCTGGACTTGACAATTTTTCATGTTTATTTATTCCAAATATATTTCAAATCCAAATATTCAAAAAAACTGATTTTTTGATTTGAATACTGAAGGATATGATATTCCATTATTTGCATACCTAAACTATGCATCTTTTCATGTCACTCTACATATATGAAACTGATTTATCACAACTCTATGGGTAACTGCATTAGAAAAAACTAGTGAATGCATTCGACAGGCTCTTACTTCAGGATTTACCCACAGTAGTTTGGAACCAACATTTTGCAAAGCCTGCACAGCTGACCAGACGGGCAAAGTGGAATACATAGACGTTAATCATGGCATAGCTATTGAAGATGGTTTTGGATCTGTCCCTAAAGACTGGAAAACTCACAGAAGGAAGACAATACACTTGTGGTAATGCACACCACCGAAATGCAACATTAAATTAATCTTATTCAGAGAGGCAATAGAGGAGACTTAATCAAGGGAAAGAAAATTACTTCACCAGCTGAAGTCAACTTGAAGAAAAGCAACCCACTTAAACTTTCCATTGGACATGATAGCAATGGAATCAAATTGAGGAGAAAGACTGACTGCGCCCCCCCCAAAATGTGACAAAAACCATGACCCATAGATTTGGGCTATATCATTCTCCCTTGCCAACCTTATCAAAGAATGAAAAAACTTTAAACACATGCAATAAATACCTCTAAAATACTCACCACAATTAGACAAGAACTAACCAATGATAGGCACCTTGCTTGAAATAAGACAAAAAAACAAACCGGATCTTCATCAGGGGCTTGCAAGCACTGTGGACTATGTGGTTGCCGTGGAAAACACAACAAAGTTACGGTTTCAACTGTTTCATAAACAATGACAAAATAAACCTTTTCAGCTGAATCAAAACCTGACATGTGCAAACTATGTATGTGGCGGCTTGTGTGATATGCCACAAACAATAAACAAATATATTTTTCTACAGCATTTATGTGGCAGCTTGTGTGATATGCCACAAACAAACAAAATTTCCACAAGATAGTCAGTGCACAGAGATACTGGGAACAAACCAGATAATATGGATGACGGCAACCAAATGGCCTTATTGGTACATTACACAGTGTTCCATGTACTTAGATAAACTACCTACGAAACTTACACTTTACTTTTGTAATACAACCCAGTTTTAACTCTCTGGATATACCTGTGAAGACAAATGGCTTTAACTAAACATAAAAATTAACATGTTGAGAGCCAATGTATGAGTATATCGTACTTTGAAATCAAAATTTGGGCAAAATTACCCAAAAAGATTTTTTATCAAAATTTTCATTATTTTGCCATAAGTTTGTAACCAGAAATGCTAGAAAAACAATCAAAAGCTCAAGAGACTCAGAGTTTAACCTAGTTTCCCACACAGTTGCCAAGTCCAGAATGTCAAAAAATGCGTAATTGCACATAAAAAAATGCAAAAACAATCTGAAACAGGCCAATGGCTGTCAATTTTCAATTACCTAGATGAGCAGGGTTGCCAACATGTCTTCATCAAAAAAAGCCAGACCTTGTCCCAAAAAAAGCCCGATACCAGTTTTTACGGCATATACACATGAAACATGCACAACCACAAACAAAAAAGACATTAAAATTCATCAGAAACATCGATATAGTACAATTCCAACCTTTACAAGCATTTTCTTTCACCGTAGCTACACTGTCATGTATTTGTTTCTTATCAATAACACCAATCATTTTAGCGTAACAGTAAACATTTTCAATATTCTGTGCATACTGCATGATTATAGACTCTTTTTAGAATAGATCTGTTATGAATATGCCGCTCAGATAATGTTTTTCCAGAGCCAAGGATTTCCGACTGAAATAAAGCCAGATATTGTCTGGCGTTTTTTGATTTCCAAAAAAAGCCAAAGTTGTTCGGAAAAAAAACAGAATTTCAAAATCTGGCTTCAAAAAACCCACAAATTAGCAACCCTGTAAATGAGTACTGGCAAAAGTAGAATGTTTCTATGGAACCAAACTTCATTTATTGAAAATATATAAACAAAAATTTGTTAATTTCTAAAATTACCATCTCTTCTTATCACAAATCCGTAATAAAATTCAAATAAGTATTTGAACCAGTAAAATACAGGTTATGAAAATACAAATATGCACCATGTCATACCTTTTAATTGCTTTGAATCTGGCATACATGTCTTATATTTGTCACAATTCCACAAATTCCTAACAAAAAATGCAGTTACAAAGAACTCACAGAAAACTTTTCAGCTTCCCAGGTTCAGATGGACCAAATACGCCCTATCACTACTCAAAACATGCCAAATAGCATCAGTAAAGGCGAAACAGGCTGAAAATATTCTCAAAATTGAAACTGAAAGGAGACATGTTTTCAAAAAATGCCAAACAATGTTTTTTTCTGCCAACACCACTAAAACAGGCCAAAAACATGCCAAACAGCATTTTCTCGCGTGAAACCACTTCATAAAAGGCCATCTTTCTGGAATTTGGCATTAAAAACCTAGGTTTCCAGTCAATGCTTGAGTCTGAAAATTCCCTCTAGTAGTTGGCGCCCATAGCCCCGCATCCTGGGCCAAAAATACCTATAACCTATCCCACTTATGACAACACCCACAAAAAAACTGAAACCCAAAACTTAATCAATTTTCTAAATGCAAACTAGAAGACTCGCCGCATCTTTTGAAGGTTTAAACAGCTCTCTAGCACAATCGGCTGGCAAGTTGTGGAGATGCAAAATGGTGCCAAAATAGCAGCTCAGGTGTTAATACTTTCCTTACTAGTCTATGCATCTTCGCATAGTAGGTTTTCTGGAGCAGATACTGGTCTATATTCACCCAATCGTTGTGTACATGAAAAATGAAGATGGCCAATCGACTACAGTATCTATATGTATAATATCCGATGACCTCACCCATGATACTTCTTTCAT
>JGI24158J21664_10003963_pt1 | contig 18865 bp, 9 predicted proteins | sample Ectturendosymbi3_FD_21664 | JGI IMG/M metagenome (IMG submission 21664)
CCGCAGTCAACAGATTTGAGGTGATAAAAAAACACGTTTCAGTCCAGTTGTGACTTGTGACTAGCTGTGCGTTAAGCGCTGTCTTATCCATTTAGAAGGGCTGCTAAACTAAATTATTCCTTATCACGTGAGACGGCAGCATTGGAAAATGGTCAATTGCCCACCACTACTGTTCTAAGCGCAATGCTGGCAAACAACTTCAGTACATCCACGTGTTTTGCGATTTTTGAGCTGATTAAGTTCATGTGCATTGGCTCAACACTCATTTACGCGCACGAAGAATTTCTCATCCCGCGCCCGCCCCGCACCCGCAGCAAGTTCAACCAGCACCGCCCCGCACCCGCACGTAAAGCAGTGCGGGTTCATGCACCCGCCCCAAAAATGCGGGTACCCGCAACCCGCGCGGGTTAACCCGACCCGCGCAGGACTCTAGTAGAGATACAGTGAGCGCAATTGATTTTTATGAAGATGCTACCTGTTTCAGTAAAGCTTTGAAGGTATGCGGCTTAAACCCGAGTAGGCCCTGACAGAACACCCCTGAAAATCGACAAGCCGTTGTTAACATTTAGGTACGTAGCGTCAGTTTCCTCTTAACTCAGCACTGTGTGGATTACTTAGTTGGTTTAATTCAGCGCTATTGGTAAAAATAGTACTCTTATATTTTCACATTCTCGGAAAATTGCTCAAACAAGCTTTTTTTGCTTTCAGCAGAAAGTTTTTTGCGCCAGGTCTTTATTTTGCTGAGGAAATGATCAACACCGTTTTTTATAAACATAAATGTCCGCTCGTTCCACAGCAAAAGTTGTAAGTATTTGTAGATTTTCACTGGCTAATAAGCAATGCGAGACATTGTTTCCTTCCGAAAGTCAGCTCCACTTTGAATATAATTGCTTGTATGGAATGATAATGTTTAACGTTTTTACATGCCTTTTAAAATAGAAAATTTAATAAAGAAATTAATCTGCTGCAGTTCTTCAAAACAAAAGTATGATGTCAAGACAGATTTTATCAACCTACAAACCTTTCCCACGTATTTGATGAAAGGAAAATTGGAAAAAACAAACACGTTACCACCCGCGCTCAAATATTTTACAACCACCAGGTGCTGATAATCACTTTGAAAGTAAAACCACTTTTTTACGGTTTTATCAGTTTTCTGTCTCAGAGTAATCTTCAGCTTGTTTCAAGGGTTGTCGAAGCTTGTTAGGGAAATTCAGTAATAAACAAAGTGGTAGACATGCGCAGAGTAACCACTAACAGCTCTACGTTTGCTACATAAGATTTCGAGGTATCAGCCTACTATAAGCTGCTTTTATCTTTTTGCGATGATTCAAACTTGCACATATCTATAATCAGATAACTAGTTTCCACGCAGGTGAAGGGTTTGTATCCATTAGCAAATTTTTAATAGGAAATTGATTTCACGTAACAGTACGCATCTTCAATCCTACACTACAACCCTTATTTAAGTAGATTTGAAAATCTTGTCACTTGAATGCCCAGATTAAATACAATATTTCGAATTAGGGCAATGTCTTGGGGTAGCAGGTAGCACAAAGTAACCATTTTCAAATGCACCTTATCCGATTTCTGCAAAACATACTGCTGAACACCGCAGGCGCTGTCAAACTGACCATATAACCATGTCATAGTTGGTGGATCGTTATAGTCGAATCAGTTTGCTTCGCAAGATTAGGGCATCGAATCCCTGCAATACACAATTTTTGCGAAATACTGGCGATTCTGTGTGGTATATTGTGAATGCAAACAGTACTGTATAATGAAAACATCCAGTTTTAAACATTGAGATCTGCTATATGAAAAGAACGTGACAGCAGCAAAAATCAAATGCCTTTATTCTCTTCTCTGTTGTGGGATGACCTCTGTATTATAAATCCCCAAAGCACGACTTTGCCCCACTTAGGTTGTGCTTACTCGATAGCGACAGCCTTGGGTGGCAAAGCACATTAAAATGTTGTTGGCAAAGCGCCCAGCAAAAAATAAAATGGCTGCTAAAGATTCCGATTTATTGTCTGCCACAGCATTGCAGATTAAATCAGGGAAATTCCGCGAGTGAACGTGCCTACCTTCAAGGCCTGGTACATCACTAGTTGAACAAACATTCTTTTCTTTCCACGACGGCTCAGTTTAAAAGTAAACACGATTTGAAACGAAATATTAGCAGGATGGTTAAGGTCTAGTGACGCTTTAGAACTTTTGAAAATCTGATAGAAGTCGCTTTTGCCTTCTTACAGGTGAATCCGCGCTGAGATATTGCCACCACCTGACACAACAAATATTGAGAATGCATACCAGGAATCATGCGATAGCCTGCTATTTGCAGCTAAACAATCTTTCACACGTGTCCGTCGCAAGAACTATGTGCCATTTTGGGACAAAGAATGCGAGACCCTCGATCTCTCCTTCCTCCGAGCTCCTGTGTGGACTGACTCTGACAGAACCCCTTTTTCCCTACTTTCACGAATCGACTAGAAAAGACAGGAGCGATGGGAAGAAGCTGTCAATTTCATTGACTTCTTGCACTCCAGCCGCAAGGCGTGGAGCACCATCAATAAACTTATTGACACCATCAATAAACTACATATACACCATCAATAAACTTATCCGGACACTCCTCCCGTCTGTGCCCCTTCCCGTCTTTACCTCTTCTTTTTAACCTAAGCGCTTCACAACTCGTGAAGAATGTGGGACACAAGATGAAGGACCGCGAGTCTACAAGGCTTGTCAAAAAAGAAGTGTCCGAGCTATGAAAAGTCCCAACGCATGAGATAGTATCTCTGGTCCCTTCACGCCAGAAGAGCTTGCTAACGCCCGCAACCCCTAAAGCCAGGAAGATCTACGGGATTAGATTATATCTTCCCGGAGTTTATACTCCACGCCGGATCAGTTCTCAAATCCTGGTTATGCGATTTCTTCATTTCCTGCATGCGCCAACTCAAAATTCCCAGGATCTGGAGAAGAGCTCTAGTAGTTGCGATTCCAAAGCGAATATGCCATTTTGGGGCCCAAAGATTCATCGCCGTATATCTCTACTACGTGTCTCCTTCAAGATCTTCGAGAAACTCATCTGCGCTCGTGTCGAACCAATCATCGATCTTTCGATACGGGAGGTCGACCGTAGATCAGGTCACCTTGCTGACGCGAGGCATCAGGATAGCTTGTTGGCTAAGGCCGGAGCTGTGTTTCTCGATATCGCAGCAGCCTGGCTACGACAGTGTGTGACATCGCGGCTTCACCAGCAAGTTAATGCAATTGCTACCTGTCAGGCACATGGTTCGCATGATCATGGAGGTGGTTGGCAATTGCAGCTTCACCTTTGCCGCCGGTACCAATAAACGTAGCAAGTTACGACGCCTCAAGAATGGCGTTCAACAGGATCAGTCTTGGCACTCTTTCTTTTCAACATCTACATCTCTGACTTGCTAATCACCGTTTCCAGAAAGTATTGCATACGCTGACGATCAAGCAATCATGCATGCTGATGGAGACTGGCAAGCTGTGGAAGGAGTGCTCATCAAAGACATGGCGACTATGGGTATATACCTCGACACCTGGAAGCTGGAGCTTAGCACTACAAAAGCGGCGCAGGCAATCTTTCATCTCAGCAACAAGGAAGCTAAACGTGAGCTGAAAGTCAGCTTCAACTACGAAACCCCGTCCTTTTCCTCCGAGCCCAAATACCTTGGAGAAACGTTGGACAGGTCGTCCACGTATTGCCGACACCTTAAGCCACTTCGCAAAAAGGTGGTATCACGCGTCGCATTCTTGAGGCGGATTGCTACCTCAGGTTGAGGTGCCGGGGCAACAACGTTGCGAACAACCACCTTAGTCCTGGTTCATTCAACAGCAGAGTACTGCCCTCCTGACTGGTACCATATTGCTCACACCCGCCTAATTTATCCTGCCATCAACGACACCTTGCGAAATGTGACTGGATGCCTGCGTCCGACACCAGCGGACATTCTTTCTGTTCTCGCGGGCATCCAACCTGCTGAGCTTCTTCCCAAAGGAGTCACACTGTCTCTAGCATGCCGTACCACTGAGTCTGGACATCTGCTCCACTCAACTCTCACCCGTTCCCTAGGTGGGAACGCACGGCGTCTCAAATCGAGACACCCATTTGTACCCACCGCACCACAACCATCAGTTCATCTGACAGCAACAACAGACGTGCGGCGCTCTGCGCAGATAGCGAAGTGGCTGGAGAGCACTGCGAGACTCTGTACTTTCACCTCCGACATCGGCACCCGCTCTCCCATAATGACCCTGCCAGGAACAATGTGGTCCAGCTTTACCGCCACCCCACCGGTGTCAGACGTTTCCGCTCTTGCTTACACAAATGGGGTATGGACACTTCTGCAGCTTGTGAGTGTGGCGCAGAGGCAGGGCCTCCGAGAGATATTTCACCAGGGGTTACGAAGACTGACACTGGACCCTCTTATTTTCTCGGCCCTTCGTCGAAACTTGTATTGTTTGTATAGTGATCAGAATGAGCTGTCATGCTAAGATTTACAAATAGATTAATTGTTGTATTGGCAGTTGGCTCACATTAATCATTTCAGGCCTGATTACAGAAAAACACATCATGCGTAATTTAACTTTTCCGGGCCCCTGCACCTATCGGGCCCAGGTACGATGTGCCTCTCGTACCCCCCTCTCGTAGGCCCTGCGTAGAGGAACAGGCCGTTGACCATGTTGTCCTTCACTGTCCAATCAATAGACATCTCCATGGAGCACATGGCCTGACGGTTCTGGATGACGATACAATCAAATGGCTGCTCAACACCTGCCCTGAGATCGAGTGCGGCCTAGCAGTGGATAAGAACTTGCTCAAACGACAAAGAAAACCGATGTAAATCGCCATCGTTTCGTATATGTTTGCGACGTCACTAGTGTTGTAAGGGAGATAAAATTGCAAGATAACATTAAGATAAAATTGTACATTTCGCAACAAAAAGTAGGGCGTTTTATTGCACAACTTGCTACATAGACAGATTTCTACAAATCTACTTCCTAATTTTGTAAGTTTACTTACAAGTATTACTTGGATTGCTGATGTACTTGGATTGCTGATGTGGTTTTCAGATTTTTTCCATTAATCGTTTTATTTATTATTATTTCAATGAAAATATTTCTTACTTCATCTAACTTTGACTATCTTTAGAACAAGAAGAAATAGTTGCAGCCCTCGCACTAAATCGTTGTTTCATTTGTTAGTTTTGGTATTATAACTAAAGTTTTGGTATTATAACTAAAAACTAAAGCGACAGTAAAACTCCACCATTGGTACATGATCAGGAAACGGTTAAGAATCACTGGTTTAGAATGTTGCGTTGCACAACGTCTCCATGCTGAGGTTATCTTTTCAACACTGCTTGGTAGCCACCAAGATAGATAGTTTTATTCCGCGTGGAAATGATTGGCGAAGTTACTTCTTAAGTTAGCCTCTACCAGGAAGTTAACCCTTTTTTCTTTTATAATTCTTATTTGTTATTTATATACAGGCTCCAATCGAGTAAATTTCAACTTCGTGTGATTTCACTTATTTCGTTTATGGCAGTATAAAATACTGGGCGCTGGCCGCCATTTGAGCTTTAATGATTAATTTCCCATGGAACCGGGGATTTGCCATCGGGGAGGTCACCTCGGCCTCCTACCTGGTGCTTCACCTCTTACCCACATGATCAAATTAAAAAGTAAATTTTAAAAGCGCGTGCTGCGCCTTGGACTATCAGTAAATATATGAAGAATAGTGAGAAGCGATTTTAGTAAAATACAAGTTGATAATTCGCTGCATATAAAGCAAGAATAAGGTGTTATTAGGGTGCTGATGGACACTTAATTAATTTTATGCTTTGACAAAACGCTGTGTTTCAATTGAAGTGTTAAAATGTGGGGTACCTGACATCAGTGCGTCGGTTAATTTGCACGAAGTTGATACAACGACTAAACTTCAATGCTGATCTCTCTTTTGATGTTTGAAAAGCCGAGTTCGCACAAAATGGCTCAGAAGCTGAAACGAAATGTTGCATAATATCTGCAGCAATCGTTAGCAGTTTCTGCACGCAGTTAGCTTGGCTGACACGACGAGCTATTTCAAGAAGCTCAATGACGCATGAGCGGTGTGCTCGATACAGCAAACGTTCCATCTGTTGCTGTGTTTGCGTAAAAAGTCCCATGTTTGTCTCGTATTTTGTTCTTCGTGCGGCAACTCAAGTGGTTATCATGGTTTTCCTTCTAATCTAACAGGGCAAAGGTTTCATATTATGATCGAAGTTTCTTTTCGACTGGAATCCAAAACAGAATGACGTGATTGAGACAATACGCTGAAGAGTTGTGCGCTGATATAATTCGCAAAGGCAAGGAACGCCCCCCCCTTGGATAAGTGCCGAGCAAATATTTTAATTGTGCTATGCTGCTGCCCTTGGCCTTTCGATATTTGTGACCCACTGCAAAGGACGTTTCCTTCAGTTTTGTACTGGAAGCTCTCACTGTCACGCTTTGGACCAAGTTCGGTTTGCGGAGACCGCAGAACGGGCACCAATACCACACGTATCAACTTTTGCTTGGTCCAGGAGTTTTCTATACAGTTTCTTGGGCAGTTTTACAATCTAACACTTTTTTAAATTTTGCTCTTTCTTAGATGTGGAATCTAAACAACAGTGTAGCTCTGTAACCACACAAATGCCAAGTTGCCAAGGTTTAAAATTTTATGTGCCTGCTATGCCTGTTACTACGTGTAATGGCGTTGAATAAGTGACTGGTACATAACCAAGACTCCTATTTACCCGAAGCCTTATTGCTATGTTTTGTCAATGAATTTGTTTCTTTATGGCTTGTTGGTCTCATCCCTGGAATAAAGACTGTGTAATTAACCACACGGCTATATATTACAGTGCGTCTTAAATTACAAAGTCGAGTGTTTGAATGATCTATAAATTGGTTGCGTCATTAAGAACTTTATTTGGTTTGTAGAAAGCTGTTGCGTTCGAGATTTGCAACTTGCAAGCTTATCAACAGAACTTCGTACTGACCAGTGGTTACTGGTGGTATACAAGATGCAAATACAACAACCAGATTGTTCTCAGATGTTTTGTCAGTATTCTAAAGAAACATCGCCTCCCAAATCAACTTCAGCTGCGTGGCTTCACAGCAACAAAGGTTAAGAAAATATTTTCAGGTTGAAGGAAACCGCTGATTGTCCCTGCTTTAATCATCCACTTATAAGATCCTGTTGGGTCTTCAGAAAGAAGTATGAATAGGTTTTAATAAGGTGCAAACACTCAACTTCCTCATTACAGATTTTTCGACGTTTTCGGAATGACAGTGAAATAATCACTACGAAAATTTTTTCCCGACATACAACTTGCAATTTCCACATTGATAGCTCAAAAAATTAGGGATGAAAGCAGAAGTGATTTTAGAATGGTGTGTCCATATTTGTAAGTCTATGGAATATTTTACTGGTTTTTGCTTGTCTCAACATAACTATGGTTTCGCTGTATTTGCACAGATCTGTCTGCTTTATCAATCAACCTGGTCTTTCGCCACATTTTTGAAAAAAATAATTTTATTCATGGAAAAAATTGAAGTCTTTAATGTTGTACATTACGCAAAATCAAACAGTTTTAATGACGTTTTTGCCTGAAAGTTTTTCCCATAGGATAACGCATTTTAGTATTTTATGCCTAAATTTTCTTTCATTCTCCCCTTGTCAGCACGACATAAGTGATCGCTGGTAATAAAAATAACATTTCAAGCAAAACGAAAGACTCCTTTGATCTTGGCAGTGGTGCAAGAAGTTACATTTTGGTGCTTTAGTCTGTAGTAAAATGCCTCCGTTTAAATTGCCGAAAGAAAATAACTGCAATTTTTAAAATAATTGTAGGCTTTCTTCATGAAACTATTTAATCGTCAATGTTGACTGTGGTTTTACAAATCCGCATATAATTTTGTTTGCAATTAAAAATACATTAGTATTTCCTGGAACTGACATAAATTAAACCAGTGCTTCGCAAACACTGGGCAGCCAGGGTCGTTCAGGAAGGCCCCGAAACATTTCTAAATGTTACAACATTCTGGTATTTAACTAAAACATTTCTTGAAAATTATTCAATTTTCTATTGATTAGATCAGGAAATCTTATGATACTTAGCGAGCAAGCCCAATTTTTCCACAAAGCCCAATTTTTTCCGTAAAGATATGGTTTGAACCAAACCGAATTAATAAATATAAAAAATTACTTTTTTTCAAGCAATAATGAAAACCTCTTATCCTTTTCAAAACTTGCAGCTTCAATAAAATTATGTTAGAACATTTCCCTTGTTCAAAAAAGTAATTGTGCAATTTAGTTTACGTTTTTTTGCCGATAAATTTTCACTTGCAGTTCAGTGTATGAACAGCAACGAGTTCTGAGAAAAATACAAAATGGAAATATGTTCAGTTTACATTAAAACCACGATCGCGTATAGCTGGGTGCAACGCAATGTTCTTTGCAGCCTGCATTTCCTAACCTAATAAACATACCGCCTTAGAAACCCGGCACAGAGCACCTCACATATATGCGGGTAATGGCTAGGATTACAATCAAACAGTTTTTAATGACGTATTGCAGTTTTAGCTTTTTGTCAAAACCTCTTGAGAGGTCTAAGCTGCTTGCTCGTGTAGACTTCTCTCGAACAATGTGACCGCTGATAAATAGCATAAACCGAGTTATCAGCCACTTGGGATAACAAAATCGTCGACGAGCAAACTTTACCTTTGCCCTTCGCGTGAGTAGCAACGAGTAGCAGCATAGACAAGTTAACACTTTGTTCTTTGACCAGAAAATAACGACGAGATACGTATCGAAGCTGGGGTGCAAAATGAGTGCAAACAAAATTCTTTGATAGTGTGTATATCCTTTGGATTTCAAGCAGCCTGCTTAAACTCTTGTTTTACCAGAAGTTATATTTTTGTTTCATATGCACATATGTTTTCGACACTTAATTTAGCATCAGTAAACTGCAGTACTTCGATGATAACTGACCCACAAAAGTCAAAGCTCACTGCCATAGCACGCTGTAAAAACCCACTAAGCCACTACTTCATAAGGTTTGTGAAATCTGTTTTTAGCTACAGAGAATTTAACGTTAGCAAAGCTATGACGTTTACCACTATAACTAGTTCGACACTATAATTAAAATATAGTGGTATAACCTGTGGAACTGCTTCAAACAATGAAAATTGGTTCATTTTTACATCGCTATTGTTTCCTTTATATGGTAGCCTTAAACTCGACGGCGCTTTTTTCTGATAGTCAGGTTCATAGCATAGTTGCGAACCACAAACTATACGCTCACCTCCGTTAGGTGCATTGTATTGGGAAGATTGTTTACCGTAATAAACTATTTTAGCTTAACAGCAAGCAAGGTGTTTTCTATCGTGAGTTAAACTCCTTTTGGAAATAACACCTCCAAAACGCTTATCCCATTTATATCCCATTTTATCCCATTCGAGGTTCTGACATCACACACACAGAGCTGTTTTCTGGTCATCACGTTAGAAGTACCAAAAAAGTTTCAGTCAGGCTGATAATGTAAACATCAATCTTTTCGGAAAGACTATTTTTTAAATGTTTGACAAATTATTGAATTGCTGCTTTTTAGCAATAAACTGCTCAAAAGTTAAATATGACAGTTGCATTTCGTTCTTTGGTGATGTTTGAAAACACATGAACATGTAGAATTAATCACTTGAACAACTTATACACCATTTTTTCGAAGGGTGCAATAGAAAAATGAAACAATATTTTCACTAATATTTATCACCAAGAAAGTGTTTATTGAAAGTAGTGAAATTTTCTTTAGATTTAAAATTTGAAAGCATCCTAGAATCGTACGAAAAATTGCGTTTCACAGCTGAATGTAATTCTCCATGTGTTAAGTTCACAAAAGGTTTGGTAGAAACACAGTGGAAAAGTTCATTTTAAAGTTTGAAATTAAATTGTTTTAAGTACCTTAAGCGTGAACATTGACATTTCCTTTAGCAAATCATACACGAAGTATGAATGATCACCAGCATTATGCAGAAATGCAGACTTTTGGCGACATCTTGTGGCTGTGAATTTCTCTCTAAAAAATTTTTGGCAGAAAATAAATATTTGATTTTGAGTTGTCAGCACAGGTTAACAAGAAATTTTGCTTAAACAGCGTTACCAAAACAACAGGACTGCGGTGTTCCTGCTACAACCTCGTAGCAAAATGTTTCTTTGAAAAAATTTCAAAACTCATGCTAAGGCATTAGAAAAACTTTGTTTGAATCATTCAAAACAGCGTCTTCTGACAATTGGCGCAACGAACTCTTTTATTCTCTGCGTTCAAGAACGGCATGCGTTTGCAATCTAGTTACTGTGTTCTCTCTACAATTGACGATAGCTTAGATTTTTAGTTCATTTATGAAGGCGTAATATGTTCGGTAATGACAACGTAGTGGTCATGGTGTATGTTATAATCAGAAAGTCCACGTTTTTCTAATGCCTTAGATTTTATCATTTGACCTGTAAGTTTTTGCTTATAATTACAGGATTGAAAATGCGTGCTTGACGCGATATCGATCTCCTATAGCAAAATGCTTTTAACCGGAGTATCTACGACTTGTTTGACGTCTTGATAGAAATTCAAGATGCACTCATCTTGTTATCGAGGTAAGCCTCTTCAAAAAGGCAATGATCGAGATAGAAAACTGTATTTTGGGGAAAAAAGGCTGAAGAAGTTACAAAAAGAGCAGGTTACTTTTTCTTAATGGTCATTGGAAATTTTCATTTTCAATCAAGCTCTAATCATTTAAAGTGAACATTGTGTTTTTCAGGTTTTTCATTTTTGGCAGTGGCATATTGGGCGCTGACCAGTGTAAAAAACTGGGTGCTGACTGTCTGTTAAACGTTAATGATTGATTTTATAAAAAATCGGGGATTTGCCATCAGGGAGGTCACCTCGGCCTCAGCCAAGGTACTTCACCTGTTACTCACAGGATTAGCGCACGTCATAAAGGAAAGCACGTGATTCACGTTAGTAAAACTTTATAGCAAGTTTGAAATGATTAAAAAATATATACATTTGTAGCAAACTTTAATTCTCAATAAGCATGTACCTTTTATAAAAAATATATATATACTTTTTTAGAGCAAAATTTAATGTTGGCTCTGTTGCAAAAAATATATACTTTTTCTGTTACAAAAATATATACTTTTTATAACAAACTTTAAATGCTTAAAAATATATACTTTTTTATTTTCTAAAGGATCAAGCGCCTTCAAAGAATTCTTGAATGCTCATAAAAATTCGCGACGATAATGGATACCTGTCATTGGTCAATCAGCTGATGTCCATCGAAATGATACAAAGCCCAAACCCCACTGCTGACACCTATTTTATAACATCTAGCAATTTGTGTTCAAGCTTATGCAGAAAACTTCAGTCACAAGAAAGGAACATTAATTAATATCTGCAGCATTCGCTAGCAAAGTTTCTGCAAACAGCTAACTTGGCAAACACGTCTAGCTCTTTCAAGTAGCTCCATGACGCATGCAGGGCGTACTCGATGTTGAACAGCAAACGTTCCATTTCAAGTTGTGTTTGCGTTCACAAGTGACGTGTTTGTTTTCTCTTGTTTTGTATGTGCGGTACCTCCGGCGGTTTTCTTGGTCTTGATATTTTATTTCACAGGACAAAGGTCCTGTTTAATGAAGTTATCACAGAAGGACGGTTTGACTGGAATAATATGCTCCAGTGTTATTCACGACTTTCAAGAAGATATAGTTCCTAACGGCGGAGAACGCCCCTTGTACAAATTCAGAACAAATATTTTAATCTTACTCTGCTGCTGCCATTTAGTTTCTGACGACTGCAACCAACAGTAAACTAGTTCCCTTTGGAATTGAGCATGTGCTTGGCTCGTATCACGTCTTGTTCGTACAGACCCGGACGGCAATCATGACATGTACTAACTGGCTCTTGCGTATAGGTTCTTACACTCTTTTCCAACAATATTTAGAGATTTTTAATCTCTATTCTTTGTGACACGTCTGAAACGCATAATAGTGCTTCTTTCAAAACGTCCAAAGCACTGCATTGTGGTGGTTTAAGATGCTATGCCCTGCTGGGAGTGTTTTTAAGGAAACCATATTTAAAATAACTGGTATTAAAGCACAAGTTGCTATTCAGGCAAGGACGAGCTAATTGGGGTGATGTCTTCCCGGAACAAGAACGGAGACAGAAACAAATGCACTACTGTAACTAATATCGGAGCATAATACATCATTTTGTATTCTGAGAAAGTACTGCATGTCATAGTCATAGCGCCTTGAAAAAAGATGAAAGGAAATAGGTGAACCAAAGGCGGAAGATACCAATTGTTGTTTTGCCAATGATGGCGTCACATCCAGGTCCGTAGTCAGGTTTTAATTTCGGGGGAGCTTAATATCATTTAGAGGTGAAACATTTTTGTTTTCATTATATGTTCAAAACACATAGTTTCTGGGAAAAAATTGGGGAGCACTTCCCCCGAATGCCCCCCGTTGGCTACGGGCCTAGTTACACCACCGACCGAATTTCCACTCTCTAATAATTTTCCAATAAATTTTGGAAATGTATGCAACAAAACGCCGTGATCATTCATTCTGTTTGCGCTTGTTCGCACCACGTACATATAAGTGCTATTCTTAGTCCACATTCGTGGTGCACCGCGCACTCGACAACGCGGCGATCGAGCTGCTGCAATATTACTCAGAATGTTGTATTCGTGCCAACAACAATGACCAAAGCCGTTTGCAGTGATGGCTGGACTCTAGCATGAATGTGACGTACTGCCGCCACTTTCCCTAATAGTCTACAGGAATTCTACCAGCAGTAAAAACCGCGTCGAAGAGTGTATCTCAGTTGGAAGTTTTAAAAGATCTACTTTTTCTTTTCACACTTGATTTGATGCTGATTTCTTCCTCTGAAGCAGGATCTTGCACGCATATGATCACTGTGGAGGTGCATGCAATCAATCTGTCAACTTGGTTTGAAACTTTCCCTAAAAAGGAGGTATTACGTCTTTTTTGAAACCTAAGTCAGTGTACTCTGCGCAGTAAAAAATGAATACTGCAAAACGTGGAGAAAGAGCAAAAACCTTAAGTGGACGTTCAAGAGTGACGGAAGAAAGAACAAAAAGCTTGACACCTGCATTGGAAAAGAAAGCACAGTATTGCATGATTTTCAAAGTTTCTTACAGTTACGAAATGAGAGCTTTCAAATATCGCAAAGCCGTAATTTGAATCAGCTTTTGTTTCGATTTTCACCTACTGTCATGAATGCTGCGCAATGACTGAAAGAATGCTTTCACTTCGCGTAAGCGGGATTTTTTGAAGAGCTAACATAGTGTTAGATGAATAACAGAGACTTTGTTATCAGCCACATGCACGGCAAACTTTATGTAAATTTTACTTTGTTTCCAGCTACTTGTTCAGAGGAGTTCCTTCGAATTTTACCTTGTTATCAGCTACCTGTTCAGCGAACTTTGTTAAAATTTTACTTTGGTTGTTTGCGCAAGTATCAACTATCAAGTAAACATTGTGTTATTTGATCAAAAATTTGTGAGCTGCGAGACTAAGCTTAGTGTTTATGATTATGATAGCTGTTAGCAAAACTCTCCGATACACCGTTTCTTTCAGCCGAACAAAGCCCTATATTGTCTAGGCTCCAATTTAACCACAGCTTCTAGTTTCATAACTTATGTAGAGGTTTTTCGACACCTGCGCAGTAGTATCAGAAAACGTTTTTGACAAAACTGACCCGCAAAGACGAAAGACCACTGTTGCAGCATGCTTAAAAAGTTTGACAAACAACCATTCATTTATTTTGTGTCTTTTAGAAAGCAAAAATATTCATTTCAAAATTTGGATAGTTTCATGGTAAGTACAATTTTTTAAATGTACCAGTAACAACAATTTGACATTATGCCCAAAAAATTTCAGCAGTTGCTTTTGCATCGATGCTTAGTAATTCAACGGTTCTTTTGAATTGGCGCTCACGCTCATTTTAGTTTCAAGGTACGGCGAATCCTGCTGTCAACTCCGTCAATTTCCGTGTTTATTTGGTAGAACGCATCGAATCACAGTGAAATCCTGAGTCTGACCACCACTGAAATACATCGTATTGATTTCAGGGCTGTTGAAGGTTACACACGAAAATCACTCCTGGTCACACCAGGTCCATATACGAGGAAATAACTTGCGGCAAGAGGTTTTACTGAGGTCAGGGGCGTAACGAGGTTAGATGGCGCCCGGGGCAAAAAACAAATTTGGCGCCCTCGTGGTCGAACCGGAGTTCTTTCGAAAGAAAATTTACTGTATTGAAGAAAGTACTTGTGACATTGTTGGGACTTTTCGGCGCCCCCCGCAGTCATTCGGCGCCCCAGCAGCATATCAGCGCCCCCATAGTGAATTGGCGCCCGGGGAATTGTGCCCCCCTTGCCCCCCTCGTTACGCCCCTGACTGAGGTATTTTTCCGGCATGTTTAAATTGCCGGTCGTCTTTACATCACAATTTCAGCAAATTTATTTTTTCTATTGCGAAAATGGCTGTCAGATACGGTGAAGGACCCTTGTAGTAATATAACTGAACTGACATTGGATGTCACCCTTGTTCAAAGCTTTTGGCAAGATAGCTTATTACAATAAAGTGCTTTAGCTTGCTATTTCAAAAGGCGCCTCTTAGTTCAAAATAACGTTCTCGTGACTCGTCAAACTAAAAACGTCTCTGTGACACCAATTCTTTCCCTTCGCCAAAGTTGTAACATCATGTAAATAAGCGTTAGCCAGTCTTTGCCACAAAAGTTATCAAAAAGCTTTATTTGTTGGTATTGACAGTGCGGATAACAATCCATTCGTAAAGGCTACTTCAAAATTGTTTAATCAGTTTTTGAATTAAATTTTTTGCAGAAACAACCTCTCCATAGGCCAATCATAACTACAACTTGCATTTTGCTGTTTTATTGTTACAAGAACATGCACGAACGTGTTGAGTTAACGCATTTAACAAATCATACAATGTGTTATTCAAAAGTACAACAGCAATGAACCAACGTTTTCATCATGACTCACTAACAAAAAAAGTCCTCAACTATTTTTTAAAAAAGCTAGAAAAAGTTGTTTTCAGATTTCATTTCTCAAAACTTGATAAAAATGAAATGCTTTTGTTATGATGTGCTGATATAGTATGCGGTTAAGATACAGGTAAAAGGCCTTCTCCAAAGTTTGCAATTATGTTTCAATTATGTAATTTAGACAAGCTTTCAGTGCCAACATATCTGTATGTATATTGATGTTGCCTTCAGTAAACCATTACAAGCTGCAACAACAAGAGCAGAAACTGCGAGGTTTTAGCGACACCTTGTGGTTGTAACTTTTGCTAAGAAAATCTGTTAGCGTTGGAAAATAACTGGCTGTGCTGCAGTTACCAGAGCATACCACCGCAAAATATTCAGTGCTTTTACCACTGCAATCAACAAAGACTTGCAGATTATGCTGTTTGCTAGAGACCGAAATTGCAGTACTACATACGCTCACCGATTTTCGTAAGCACATAAAGTTTAGCGCCTTTGCTGTTTACGCAGATTCTATGAAATTTAGAAATCTGTAAAGTAAATGCAATAGTTTGTTTTGTACAACAAATGCAGTGGTTTTTGTGTTTGCTTGAACATTTCCCTGTTTGTTTATCAAAACCAGTTAGTTCTTTACAAAGTTTGCGATTTTATGGCTTAATGCAGTGTGGCCCAACCACAGGCCCGTCGACCACATGTGGCCCGCCACAGCGTATTCAGTGGCCCGCGAAAACATTCAGGAAAAATCTTCAAATTCAACATTGGTTGTAAAGCGTGTGAAGTTACATTTGTCTCACTTAGATCCTTGCGCCGGCGAAAGTGCATTTGCACATGAACAAATGAATAACCTTTTCTGTTTACCATTATTATTTTTGCTTTGTTTATTTCTTTTACAATCAAATTAGAAGATACGGCCCTCCACTAATCCCCTCTGCGCACCTATCTGGATAACCTCTGTGTTTTTTCGGTGCCCCGGCTTCCGTTGTCTTGAATCTGGCGCAATGTACTCAGTACCGCCAAACATATCCATCTATCTATCTATCTATACATCATCTAAACGCGGCCTTCTCAAAGTGCTCACCGAGCCAAACTAATTGCCCATCCCTGCAATTGGTGATTTTAATTACTGTAGAACAAGCATAACATCTTTTAATAAAAATGTACAATGCTAACGGTGTTAGAGACTGTGGAGAGCTTCAGGAAATTAGTCGGCAAAGATAGATTTCTCAAACTGAAAGATTTCGCACTAAAAATGCATTCGACGTTTGGAAACACATACATATGTGAGTGAGAGCACATTTTCTACGATGACGCAAGTCAAATTTAAAACCATAAATCGAATAGCAGACGGAAATATGGACGATAGTCTCCGACTTGCTACCACTGTAACACTGGTATTGATGAAGGAGCGATAGTGTCAGAGAAACCTCGACCACAGGCATCCCACTGTTAGAGATTTGTAATAAAGTGCTATTGTCTAATAATTTCAATGACGCACTCTCATATCTCCCCTTATTCAGTTTTGAATATTGTGAATCTGTTCTTTCACACATCACTTTATTGAAGTGGCCCACAAGTTGTCACGTTTTTGTAAAATGACTCGTAGTTCAAAAGTAGTTGGCCCACGCAGGCTTAATGTTTAAATTTAGTTGAACTTTCTGATGCATGAGAATAACTGTCATGCATAATAACTGAACAAATTATTTTTTCTTCCTAAGTCCATTAGAACATAAATCATTAAATTAATCATTTGCCATCATGTCTCCGTTTGTCTGAAGCGTTCCATAAGGAAAGTTTGGTTCTCATTACATCCTACCTGTAAAACAGCACCGCGAAACAAAAGCTGACAGCCCACCGTTTCGCCAAAAATAACTGCATGTTGGACAAGTTGATAAATGCTTGGTTGGGATGCAATAATAAACTGAACTGAACTGAAATTGACAAAAATTCGCCATCATCTTTATATAAGTATTTATATCAGGAGTGGAATTTATACAGAAAGTGCAACAGTTTCATGTTAAGAGCAGCCGCAACCAGTACGTTTTACAGCTTTAGAGCGTTGCGTGCACGCAACGGATTCACGTTGTGCAACTAAATAAGATTTCACTTACAGTGAAATTGCTCTTGTTTCTCAGATCAAGAACAAAAATTCTACGCTTTAGATCTAATTTATCCTGCACGTGTATTTTTTATAGTTTACGAAGCGAAACAACTGTATTGAATCTAAATTTAATGCGACCGTGCCTTTAAACTATTTTTGTGCAACAGTTTTTAAAGAAACTAGTTTTAGGTGCTTAATGCTTTCCATGTGAAAAATCATGTTTCCTTTAATAGTAATGGAACGTTAATTCCATTGTCGGCGCTATACCATCGTATGGGTAACGTCCATCATTTTTTCTCTTTAAAGAGTCATCCAACAGTGTGACAATAGTTTTCGGTACTGTTAGTTTCAGTGCTTTGCAAGGAAAGACAAACATCCTCAATTCATAATTTTGCAACACAGATTATTCTCTCTGAAATCACCGCCATTTATCATTCGTATGTCTTGCAAGGATGCTGTGTTAATTACAGTGTATGCCAGTTTTTTGCTCTTCACTCGAAAACAGCTTTCACTTCGACGTTCAGCAATAAAAATAGTTGTGAGGCTGCATCATTCTAAGAATACAAAGACTGCACAAGGAATATACTTGAGAGAGCTTTTTTCTGTTTCAATAATACGTGCATTTTTACATAAGAAAATCATTAAAACTAAAGCTTTCGGAATTGTTAGTTCAAAGATATTGGGAATTGTTCGTTCAAAGATATCGAGGCAGTTGCTTGTGTTGAAAAATCTGTAATCAGCCATAAGCAGAAATCCAACCTGAGTTAACCTGCGCAGTGATTGTATCTGGGGAATTTTTGGTTCTATGCATATGTTCAACAAAAATCAAAAACATAAACGAAGCAGGGAACTTCAGAATGAAAACGCAATATACAAATTAAAAACATATTGGATAAACAATAATAGGTTTTCTAATTCAAAACGTCTAAATTTGTTAGAAAAAGCAGTCAAAACACAGGGACATACTTTGTCTTCCTAAATTATTGGCAGTCTCCTCAGGTTGTAAAGTCAGTGGTGTCCACTTACACTCTTTGGTTCCAGCAGCTAAGTCATAGTCTGTGCAAGCATTTAAACAGACTAACTACCGACATACTTTTCTCAAAGCATTGTGGTCTGTTGTTTTTAAGGACAATAAAGCATATTCTCAAATTAAAATTCATACATCGTAAATTAAGTTTTGACTCTATTTCACGCTTAACGTTCTCCATTGAGCTCAAAACTTTTGAAAACTTTTTGGCACTCTATTTGAATAAGACAGGGGATAGTGTTGTAATAATGTGTGTAATAACCTAACTTAATACTGTATCAAACAATTTGCAACTTGCTGCTGATTTCTGATCTAATGATATTGGATATAAAGAAACCCACCATGATGGCTGAGGCTACATGGGGAAAATCGAGTTCAAAAGAAGAAAAATTCAATCAACTCTGGCAAGGCATCAAAGAATTGAAAGAAACAATGCTCATTCAGAATAGAAACTGGACAAGCTAACTAATATCACAAAATCTTGAGAACAAGTTAAATGGAATACAACAAAAGATGGTTGAATATGAAAATAAGTTGAATCAGCTTGAAGAAGAAAAAGAACAACTACGCGATGAGATGGTTCAGAAAACAAAT
>JGI24158J21664_10003964_pt1 | contig 18862 bp, 12 predicted proteins | sample Ectturendosymbi3_FD_21664 | JGI IMG/M metagenome (IMG submission 21664)
CTGATCGATTCCTTGCTTACACCCATCGTGGAAAGTACATACTTGAATAGAGATATGTGCAAGCTTGAATCATCGCAAAAAGACGAAAGCAGATGGCAGTCCACTGATTCCTCGAAAGCATACAGAAACACTAGTGCTTTTAAGTGTCACATCCAAGAAGTAGGTAGCCTGGTTATGAGGTAATTACTGCTGCATTACATTTGTCTAAGCTTTCATTTTCATGGAAGCCGTTGCCTTATTTCTCACTGGGAGAAAACTGTGGTCATCAAATCTAAGAAAAAGCACGAAACAATGAAAAATGACGTTTATCCATTACTGAGTGGAAAATCACCCCATCATAAATGATCAGTATCCACATCTTTAGAGCCCTTGATTGGCTTTTAACGTTTGTGGTTAGCAAGTCATGACTTACTGTAAAAGCAACAAAACAAACAATTAAATAATTAATTAATAGCTAGGGAATCAATTTGGTCATAATTTGTTGATATAATTTGTTGTAATGTGTTATTTTTAGCCTCCAAATCACAAACGCTAGAAAGCCAACCAAGTCCTCTAAAGATACAAATTTTTGGCTAGATTTTTTTTTGAAAAAGAGGCACAAAGCTCCCTTTTGCGGTTGAGACTCAGGGCCAGATGAGATGGGTAAAAAAGGCCTGTACCTACTGTACCATTATTATGAAGTAACCCACAAATGCTAAGTCCAAAATTTCATTATTAGTTTTTGGTCGAAACCAGAAGACTTTCCTCGTCTACAGAGGGTTTAAACACCTCTGTAGCTTTATGCCCGACGAATCATGGCTGAAATAGTTCATTGAAACATATCTGTTTCTGCAGTCCCTAACGGGAACGACGTTTCTGTATTAATTCCGAAAATTTAACGTTGACATCTGGTAAGTACAAGCAATTCTATGAAGGTAAATCGTTAAAAATTTGCTTTTGCAAAACAAAAACAGAAAGATCAAATGTCTTCCGCACGTTACAACACCATTTTCTACTACATAATTTGTCTGAATCAAGATTCGTAAAGGTCATGAATATGAAACAGTAATAGTAAAGTCACAGCAGTGACCCAAATCAAGCGAGTCGGTCGCAATTTATTTCCACAAAGAAACTAGTTTCGAATTTGACACATCTTCAGTCCTATGCGAAAGTAACAATGAAAACAAATTAGAAAATCATCGTACTGTTGCTAAGAACAATTAGCAAAATTAAGTTTATAAAGTCAAAATAAGAACTCCTCCAATAGACCGTTAGTAAAACTGCCAACTCCGATCGCTAAACGACTATACAACATTCCGATTTACAACGGCACACATCGCTTATTGCGTGGTCTTTGTCTCAGGCGATCAGGTGGCTTCAACAGATCGCAACGGGCTGTGCAAAAAGTCTGGAAAAATTTAGCGTTAACTCAGAATTCAGTCTCGGCCGAAATTTAAACTGAAATCAATTAGGAAAATCAAATGAATTGGTTTTACAGGTAGTTAGAAACAATAAACGTTACACCATTGCTTGGGTCAAGATTTACCCAAGTAACATTGGTCGGTTTTTCCATGCCAAAGATTTAAAGCGACAATTCGTAAGTCTTTCCTTTGCTTCTTAAAGTTTGAAGAAAGACCACACGATAAACGATGTGTACCGTTGTCAATCGGGGTGCTGTATAGCCGTTTAGCGATCGGAGCTAGCAGTTTTGTTGACGGTCTAGTGGTGGAGTTCCTATTTTGACTTTAATAATTTAATTTTGCTTATTGCTTTTAGCAACAGTACAAAATTATTCTAATTTTGTTTCATTTTCAACTTTCGCATAGGACTGATGATGCGTCAAACACGAAACTAGTTTCCTTGTGAAAATAAATTGTGACTGATTCGCTTGATGTGGGTCACTGTGACTTTACTATTATATTGATAAATGGTGGAGGAGAGCTCGAATTGTTGCAAGAGGATGGAAAGACCAGGCAGGAGATTTCCTCAAACAGCTGGCTGTAAAGCCAGAGCTTGTTTTATTGAATATGCAACAGCAGAACATTTTGCTTATGATTTCATGAAAGGAGTCTCCTGCGCTTGAACGTCTGCAGAATTGATTTTACTCTCAACAAAATGCACGCTTTGTGACAGATCTTTGAATTGATAGTTTTTTTCGGTAGTTGAAGAAACGCAGGCAAAGTTTCAAATCTAGTGAACCACTTTGACCATCACCTGTGAGCACACTGCTAGAATCAAATGGATGCAAAATGTCAAGGTTTGTTCGCGCTCACCTAGTTTCTTTCCAACCGTCCCTACATTTTGCACTTCACTGTTTTCAACTAAGCTTTTATTGTACAGTTTTGTTGTTAGTGTAATCCAATGAGATCAGTTACTGAGACACGCAATTTTTACGGCAAAACAATTTTTGCACTCCGACTTTACCGTTTTTGACAAGAGAAAAACACTTAATTCACTTTAAGAAAAAGCGCATCTCGATCAAAGCATACAATTCAATTTTCTAGCATTGGACTTATGGGACACTTTGTGAAAGCCAGTGAAGAAGTTGCATTTCGTTATTTTCTCAAACATTTTGAAGAAAACTTTGTGGTGCAAAATCACTGCAGAACTGCAGCTCTGACTGTAAGATTTACGGCTATTCCAACTTGGTAATTATCACTAACAACATGGATTATATTCAAGTTTGTACTTTCCACGATGGGTGTAAGCAAGGAATCGATCAGCAAATTTTTAATAGGAAATCGATTTCACTGAAAATTACGCATTCTCAGTCCTTATTCAAATAGATTATATTCAATGGCACATCAATTTTATTAACTGATGCAACATTGAGCCTGCAAGTCAAAGTAAAGTTAATTTCAAGTTAACAAACTAACATTAAACCAATTCTCAGTGTGAAAAAACATCCTTTGAATATAAAGAAAATGTTGTTTATGTGTTGATGCTTCTTTTCTTTGTCTGTTCCAAGTCACGTCAATTTTAAAACTGAATCCAATCTGCGCGTTTACGGGTTCTTCAACCTATTCCAATCCAATTTGCGTGAAATATTAGCCAAACCTGCAGTATAGAATTCCAAACCAGAAAAAAATGTTCCATTAATCATGTCATCAACTGTTGTTATAATTCCTCCGCCAATGGCAGCGCAGTGATTTGCTGCGATTGTTGCAGTTGTCATTTCGTTTGAAAAGAACAGAATCGTGTCATTTACAGTTTTCAAATGAGGAGTGCAAGCTGTAATAACAACGTTTTTGCATACATTAGTTTTGAAATGATGGGATATGCTTAAAAACAAATTGTTAGCCTTTTTGGAAGAGGTTTTACGTTTTGAAAAACAAAGACAGGACAAGTTAAAAATACTTTCTAAACTGAACAGTCTGCACAAATTTCGTTCTGTTTGGGTTCAGTGACCATACAAATATTTGGCATACTGCGAAATTGACCACTGTAAATCGTGAGCGGACGATAGAATGACAAGAGGAAAAACACAGTATATTGTTATCACGCAATTGCTGATGATTGATTGTTTTCCCAGAAAGCAGCTTCCAACCAGCCACTGCGGAAAAATCCGCCTTATTGGATAGTGAATGACAACATACGAGCCTACGTATTTGCAATCAAGTAAAATAGAACGGACAAAACGTGGTAGTGTGTTTTCAAACAATTGCGAACTTCGTTACTGGAATATCGTAATAGAATGTGCGTATTTCTATTCAAACTTGAGTCAGCAGGTTACCAGAATTTTTTCGTCGCCAGTTTGGCGCAATTGTTAGTGATTTGCAATTTTAAAACTTTGTTTTACGCTATTGTCAACCTGCTTTCCTTCTGCAATGATTTTTGTTTCATTTTATGGAGTTTTCCTAATGGAATTACGTACTGTTTTCAAAACGTCGAACGTACAAATATGTTTATTTTCAATCATAAGTTTGTGTTCTATTTATTGTTTTTTGCTATACAAAAACAAATAATAAAATTTTGTAAAATGCAGATGCCATTGAAAGCATAAGTACACTTGAAGAAATGAAGCAACGATTTTATAGGCACCCTACTGTTTGTCAAACTTGTTTGTAACAACACATTGTAAGCAAAGTAATTATTGACATGCAAGGGTGCAACCACCTAAATTTTTCGGGGGTTCAAAATGATTGTAATATGTTGTTGCATTGTTTTCGGGAGGGGGCAAAATAGTTGTAACTTATTGCGCCAAACAACTAAACATGCTTTTGAAAATTTCGTGGGGGATAGCCCTGTTGCCCATACCTTGGTTGCGGGTCTGTTGACATGGATGTTATTTGTTGCCGGTCAAACGTTTGTGAAAGACGGTCATAAGCAATCAACCTTAAGTGTTTATTCTGTTGCTTTTTCTTTGAAGCTCTGAAGCTTGGGATACTTATCTATTTTTCCACTTCAAGCTTGGGATACTTTTCTATTTCTCAACGAATAAACGTGAAATGATTAATTGACCTTGGTGAAGATCAATCTAATTCATCAACCTAATGTATTAGTTACTACCAGTTGTTAAGGCCTCCACAATTTCAAATGTGATATTTAAAGTAAGCAATCGACGTTGCCTTCAAGTTGACCTGATTGCTTTTCTTGCATGAAAGGCTCAGAAGGTTTTGTTGAAACGTTTTAGTGCTGGTTGAATTTTTTTCAAATATACGAACTTTTAAATTTAATCTACTTTTCCAAACAAGATAGCTGAAAAATGCACTTACATGGCGAGACACATTGACCCTTAACGGTTTCGGTTGTGGTTGAGCAGTTGTCATGCAAGGCTTTTATCTGCAAAAGGTTACAAAACTGTACAGTAAATGCAAAAATATATTTAAAAATAATAAACAACTTTCGTGTTAGTACTTACAGTGAGGTGTACAAGTTGTTTGTATCCATGGCTGTTTAAAGAAACGCTTACGTTCATTGCCTGCAAAGTGGCACTGAAACGTTGTGTTGTGGTATTGGTATTGCTTTTGGCAACAATCTGAAACGTTAGATAAAGCGTTGTAACAAAAATAGATTAAATTATTGTTGGAACAACCGTTCCTCGAGACTTTCTACGGTTAATTTTAAAAGTATGCATGCAAAATATAGNTAAAGAATTTTTGTGCAACTCCTATTTTCATTAAAGAATTCTCACCACATTTCCTTCGTCANTATTTTTGCAAAGTGTAACGAAAACTTCAANCCTTTGCATCATCATAAAAACAAANGTGCCCCATAGTAAAGTGATAAAAACGGAATTGCCCNAAACCACAGTGAAGTAGTTTACATATGTAGTAAGTCTAAATAGGTAGTTTTCGAATATTCAAAAAAAATGAAAGTTTTTTTTTAATAAAACACCGATTGGACATACTGAAATTAGGAACATCAGCACCCTTTTATGAATTTCGCATCAAATTAACGAAGATTAGTGCCAGAAAATATATGTTTCTGCTCTACGATGCTTTGAACAATAAATTCTTTATTGTGCACAAGCTGAAATAATTTCAATTCATTTACATTGTTTGAAACTACTGTAAACGTAATAAACCTGTTTATCCGCTATACATAAGATGGCTTTGCAGCCGTGATTTTCCAACCATCATTAAATACGGAACTTAATGTTACCACCTCATAAAAAGACGGTTTCATCACAGTCGGGTCACTTGACGGAGCTGGAATGTGGACATGACATCCTCGTCTTGGCAACACGGTTGCAGTGAAAACTGGCTCAAGTGCTTTGTATGGAGTGGTGAAACGCAAGGATGAAGATACGCTGGTATTTGTAATTGTTTGAAATATGGTGGTTATCTAAAAATTGTGAGCTGATTGAAACATCAGAAAAACAAAATGCTAATTAATTGTTGAAGTTATCACAGTAGACCACGAAGAATGGTCAGCGTGAAAACATTTATTGACCCTTGAAAACATTTCCTCCATTTTCAACTAACAAGGTTTCTTATCGAGCTTTTTTACAAGTCAATATCAAAATATTTTGGCAAAATCCATGTTAAGTGCCTAGAGAAAAAAGTAACTTGCACTTGTTTTTGTTTTTTTTTTTATTTTACTTGTGAAAAAAGTAAAAATTGTATTGATCTAATTTTCGCATGCATTTTTACATTCCTTTTGCATTCTTCGCTTCAACTGCATTTCTAACACTACTTTGCTGAGAAAATATGTCAGTGGCAAAAATACGATCAACGGTTTTGGGAAATTAGTCAGTGTGATTTCCTGCAATTGTGTTTAGTGAAAGTTCCTCCTGGTTTTTGCCCTGGGTAAACGTGCTTTGTACTTTTATCAAAACAGAAAAAACATTCTAAACTGTACTGAAGCACAATACCTATTTCATATATATAAGGAAGCTAAGGTTTGTTTTGAAACAAAGCGATCGCGCTAATCTTTTTGCTCGATTAGCACAAAAAGATTTTGTGATTAGCACAAAAAGATTTTCCTTTTGTTTAACTTTCCACAGGGTAGAAACTTTTTCCATCTGCATTCATACAGATCCCTTTCAGTTTGCATCAACGAGCAGTTGATGACGTAACTGCTGTTGTAAAGACACGCCACAACTCTACTACAGTATGTCCGCTGATAATTTAGGAGGTTGCGGAATAAAGACAGTCCTTTGTCTACAAATGTGTTTTCTACGCCCTTGTCCGACACAGCTGCCGGGTTTATTGTGCAGAAAATTTCAGTCGTACAGGTTGCTGTTTCCCTGTTTATTTCTCTAGACTTAATCCACAGGCAACCAATAAATGTTCCACAGTTTTGCATCCGTTTTGATGCTCGAACTCCCAACACTGATTACATAAAGTCAACCGAAACAACACAGAAGTCAATTATGTACCCCTGCTGCAGAGATGTTTCATGAAGTGCACTTGTGCAAATTTCTTTATTGGAAAAATAATCACAGAACAAAATTTGTTGTTGCTTGTATGTTTTAGAGGAAAAGCATCCGCTTTCATTCAAAGTGAAATGCGCAATGTTGATAGGTCTTAATCATCGACAAATGTTTTCCATTTGCATATGTGCACTGAACTATTCTGGAAGGAATTTCGGTTATTTTGCCTGGGGCTTTGGCATGGTACAGATTTTAACACCATTAGTGTCCTACCAATATATTTTTTTCTGAAGTAGAGAAGAGCAAGAAAATATATTATATAGCTCTGAAAACAAACTGTGGGTTTTGATGCAGGAACTTGAAAAAGCTATTGATGCCAAGTGATAATTTCACACTCCTACGATTGAACAAAGTCTCGTTGCAACAAAAAGATTTGATGAATGCATAGCTTACCGTCACAGTGTAGTTTTTCTTCGGCTGCAGACCGTGAATGTAATGGTGAAAGTTTGTGTAAGGAATTGTTTTTGAGTAGTTGTCATCTTTCAGCTCAATCCTAACCTGGGTGCATGTAGTAAATCTTTCACACATAAGTACATTGGTTTCATGGAGCAAACTTGAAATGAACATGCCATACCAAAACTTTCAGGTTGCTGGTCAGTGCAGTCAAGTTCTTCACAGTTTGTTTCCACAGAATAATAACGGTTGTTCCATTGCAATTTGGTATGTCAACAAAAGGTTCGATTGACCCTAAAGCAATCAATAAGTTAATCATTCAAATATGACCCTTAGTTGTAGCGAAACACTTCAACTTACACCCAATCTGACAAGCAAACCGTGCTTCATCGCCAGTGCAGTTTTTATTGATTATTTCCCACCCGTTTCCATAATGCAACGCCTTTTGCTGACACGTTTCCAAACCACTTGAGCTGAAATTTGCTACTGTTCCATCACTCCAAAACCACTTGTTTTGAGAGGAGTTAAATCTTGCTCCAATAAACACGTTCTTTGTATCTGAAAACGAATTGAACGCAATTTCATCAAATATCATGTTTGCCAACTCTTTACCACACAATAAACATAAGCCAAGATTTTGAGTTTAACGTACAGTGCTTAAGACAATGATAACACAAACAGAACGAACAATATTGCAGAGGTTTATTTTCATTTGTTTTGGTACAAACACGTGCTTGTGTGGAGAATTCACACAAAATTTAATGAAAGCTGTACCCGGCGTTCAACTTTCAGATGAATCGTGTTTACAAATGCAAGTGGTCCATGATCGAAAGCGAATCTTGTGGATTTGTTGCATTTAAAGTGTCAGTTCTTCATTGAGTACAAATTGTGGCTTACCACTGTTGTGGAAAAGTACTGTAGACCCAACGCACGGCAGCTACACGCAGATGGGCTTAACACAAACAAGTTCAACGTTTTGGAATACCTGGCCTATTTGAGCAAGACTTCCATTGCCCTCCTCAAGGAGACCCATACCTCAAAAGCAGACAAACTAATGATACCAACCTTAACGTTCAACCTAACTGTGTCAATCCTGAGCAGGAAGCACAGCCTAGCGACGCTTGTTCACAAGAAGGCGATGTGCACACCTGTCGAACAGTCTCCAATAATCTCGGATTTCGAGTTGTGTGTGCACGTTGAAGACTATAGGATCACCGACGTCAACAAGCCTTCTCTGTTACGGTTATTTCCAGAGGGCATACCACACTTTTACACCTTAATTTTTGCATTGGTGAACTTAACTACCAACACGTCAAATGGAGTCAAAGCATAAAATCAGTTGAGAGAGAGAGCCTGGCCATCTTGGCTTCGGTTAAAACCTAGCGTTGCTGCGTAGTCCTAGTGGTTCTGTCATCTTGTTTGTTTATCATTGGACCGTTGGTAAGAACACAGACCTGACTATAACGAGTGTTGGCCATGACAATGGAATCGACGCGTTCTACAAAAATTCCCGCAGTCTCAACATCAACTATCACTCATTACGTCCCCACAGATATTGTTGCCGGTTCACAGCAATCTAAATACCTGATAAATGCGGTGAAATGATGCATCTCGCATGGTCAACGAAAAAAATAAGTGCCATGCTTGGATTTGGAGCGATAGAAACTACCCCGCTTCTTCGTTCAAGACCATTAAAGACTAATCCTGACAAGATTATCTCGTTCATGACAGAATATACACGAGTGGTCCCGACAGAAAAGGGATCACTCTTGCTGTCCCAGCTAGATAAAAAAGACACGAGTGATACACGGAAGACATCTAACCTATAGATTCGTCAACACTACAGCCACAAAGCAGAAAGTGCCAATAGCAAACACACTGGAAGGTAGGTAAACTGCCCTCATTACAGTAAAGTATGTTGCTTCATAACAGGGACAGCAAGCAATTCTACCAGGCTTGCTCGTGGTCAATATCATTTGCGACCTGTGATGATTTCAACACCTGACGGAAGGACTTTTATGTAAGCTTTACTCAAAAAGCAATGAAATATTCCTCGGTCACCTCCAACTAGGGAAAATCACAGGTCTGGATGGATTGCGTCTTCCCGGACTTAATACTCCAAACTGGCCGTGCTCTCAAATTTGGTTTCTTTTTTTCTTTTGTTTTTTTTTTTTTCTTCCTTCCCTGTGCACATCCCATTCTTTTCAGCATGAAGGCACACTCCATAGTTTTATTGTTTGTTTTTTCTCTTAGATGACCGCCGTGGTCCCTCATCAATCCTACATGACACAGCACCCCTCTTTGTTTACACTGATTAACCATTGCGTCATTGCATTTTCATTTGCTCTAATGTTCACTATTGTGGTTGGCTTGCTCAGAGCAATGGCTTCTGTTTGTTGGCTGAGTCATATGAAACAATAAGCCATTGTCCATTGTCCATTTCGTAATTTTGATAATTTTCATTTTTGCGCTTATTCACCTTGTGATTTTATGCAGCTCACAAATTTGGGCGTGCCTGGGCGTGCCACGATTCAAACCGATTAAGAAATTTTCACGTTACTGATACCGACTGACTGGCGCCTGCTGATTTGCTACGTTTGTGACGGATTCGCTCCGTGTTCGAGATGTTGCCAAAGGCAAAAGAGTGTGAGTCGCATGAGCGAAGAGCGCGAGATCCACATGTACTCAGGCGGTTGCCTAAAAAATGCTGCGGAGAAGTTGTTACGTTGAACAAAATGCATTGAAACAGCTCATACGGGACTGGCCAACAATAATGGAAAACACTCCGCGTGGAGCTGAACGCTCGTTAGAGGACTCGATGTTCGGGTTCGATCTAATGCGTTTTCGTAACAAACAACTAAGGCAAGGGTTCCCAACCTTGGGTACATGTTCCCCTAGAGGTAGGCTACTTTTGCCTACCAGAAGGTTATATTTAAGGTTAACTGCTCAGGAATCGTGGTTGGCCCACGACCAGGGGCTTGATTTTTCGTTGATTTCACATACTTAGAAAAATGTTAAAAAGCTGTGCTTCCATGAATCTCCCTGATTTTCGGAGACAAATCGAATGATGCCAGAATTATTTTGCAAAAAATTCCCTGAAAGCTTATATATAGGATGTATGGGCACTATACTACCCAAGGTTACCTGATGTGTAGCAAATTTTCGACACCTTACTAAGTTAACATTTCAATACAATCTTAAGTGCAAAACCTGTTTGGCCAGATATGACCACCAATGCCTTATATGTGAAGAGTATTCCAACACCAGTCACTTGAACAGAAAAAACAAACAGATCTATCATGTGCATGACATTTTCTACGCGCAAACAAAAACCCCCCGTAAAAAATCCTGTTTTGGTTCGTACCCTGCATAAAATTTGTATGATATTATGATATGTACGTTTCGCTGGGCAGATGCAATTTTGTTGCGAAGGTAATTAGTAATCGACATATGGAAGTAAAAAAATATTTTGGTCTCGAAATAACGGTTGTCACGTGTCCCAGGAAGACTTAATGCAAATTATGGGTAGCATTATACCCTACTTTTACTGACGCGTATAGTAAAATAAGTTTTCCTGAGCAGTGTTAGCAAAGGAAGGAAAAAAAATTATTTAGTCATTTCCAAATACTTATACATATGTTAGTGAATATCATCTTTGTAGTTGCAAAAATCTAAAAGTTTTCAGCGGATTTGGTTACTTTCCTCAGCCTTTTTTTTCATAAGAAATTTTAGGGTTACATTTTCATCTGTCGAAATGCTGAAGGAGTACATGTTCACAGAAAGGTTGTGAACCACCTAACTTGCGTGAGCGACGCGTTTGCGTGCAGTACTGCAGAATGTTGAGCCCAGGTCCGTAGCCATGGGGGTCATTCGAGGTAAGTTCTCCCCCAAATACTTTTTGTGTCCCCCAAATTGTGTTGTGCTAAGAAAAAATTTGTATTAAGCATATAATAGGAACAAAAATCTTCTCCACCTAAAAATGCACATTCCGACTCCAAACCCCAATATCTGGCTACGGGCCTGGTTGAACCGAGCACATACGTGTTTCAAGCAGAAAGTGCAGCGTTGAATAGCAGACGATAGGCTGGAACATGGGAAGAAGCATTGTAGGTGACGAACAGGAGCCTCTGTGCAATGAGAAAAGACAGAGGAAAAAGATGAAGGGCAACTGGAGAAGACGCCAGGGCAAGGTAGCGTGAGGTAGTAGCTGATTGAGAGAGTGACAAAAGAAGATAAGAGGTTCGTAAGGGTTGATGCCCCTGACTGAAACAGCGGTGAAAATATAAATTGTTTGGACTTGAGAAAAAACGTATAACGGCGTGTAGTAACAAACGAACAGCAATGAAACAGGAACAAATATGTACGGAGCAGCGGTGCATGGATCAGGTGTGGTAGAAATAAGTAGGCTTCGAATGGGATTGCTTATTCCTGTGACTTTGCTGTATTTGTATGGTACGTATTTGTGTGGATCAAGCCAGTATATAAGTCTACTTCCTCTCTACGTGATGATTACAAAAATAGATGATTGTAACCGGAATTAATTTCGTTTATTCGTATTCGAAGTTTCTTTATTTAGTCAATGCGCACAAGTGATTTATTACCCCTTAAGGTAACCTGTTAATGATATTTATAGTAAAATTTCGATTTAACGATACAATTGTGAAATGTTAGCGGATTGCAAGCCTGCAAAGCCAGCCTGTCGCCCTCGCTTCTCTTCTAGATGCATTCGGTGTGACGGCATTCGGTGGAATGACTTTCCAGAAAACGAAAATCCTCTTGAAGGCATGAGTACTGTTGTGGCGCCAACTTCAATAGCGAACTGTGAGGAACAAGCAGTCACAAAGCTTTGGCTCGTACTCGACAACCTTTCGCCTACACTGACTTGTCAAAAATCTCACTCATCACTAGAGCTGCAGCCTCATATTCCCTTTCACGGCTGCCACTGAGAGCTAAACGTGATCCCAAAGTGCACTTACCAAAAATCTCAAGATTTGAAAACAAATATCAAGATAGCAAAAAACAATAAATTATGATTACTTTACATTTTTATAAAATGCTCAATTTAGTTTTTTTCCACTTTGCATTATGATTTAATCATGGGCATTAGTTCCGACAAAAACATTCACTCATCTTTATGTTGAAGACCTACTGCAGACTCACCGACTGCACTGGCAATTGCCTTGTAACTGGTTTTCACTTTGAAGGCTTCTATAATCTTACGTCAGTTTCACGTTAACGATATTATTTTCTGTTTTTACTGCTGCCTTTCCTGTAAAAGCTGCCATCAAGCAATAAAGAAATCAATTTGTAACAAAAGCAGATCAATTTTGCACTGCCAAGAGGAAAATCGAGAAATGTGTCGGCAAAAACGATTGCGTTTGTGATTACCTCCGTAAGGCAGTCCCACTCGTGAAAGTAGTAAGGGAACCGCAGCATTAATACTAAAGATATAACCTTGGTTGCACTAATTGATAATAGAGTAGAGGCTGGGTACAGTCCGGCACGTAAAGTTTGAAGTTCAGCAAAGCGTTAAACTTTGTTTAGCTTTATTTTATCTGTCTTTCTTGCTGGAAAACCACCAAAAAAAGGCGCCATTCAACGGGGCGCCCCTGACGTTTGCGTGGTCATTTGCCCCAAACTGTCCCCACCCTGGATCCGCCACTTAAAACAAGTTATATCCATGGTGCGTGTGATATTAAAAGCAACAGTGTTTTAGAAGAAATTCCTGATGATTTTTGTTGGGAGAAATAGGAATAGGTGAATGTAAACTTATTTAATGCATAATATCAAAAAATCCCAAGCTATTGTGCGATTACAAAGGTATTTCCCTACATCCCAAGCTTGGGATTGAAATGCCAATATCTTGGTAAAAATCCCAACGAGTGGCAGCCTTGTTCCCTACAGAAGTTGTTTACGAAACGGAAGATGATCAGCTCAAACACTTATTGTTACAATTCAAGCAGCAAACTTTAACAGCGATTGATCGTCGAATACGATTTCTGTAACACAACAGAAATGAAGCATTCTACCAAGCGCAGCTTAACTGATTTAACACACCTCACTATCAGTTAACCGAGCGTGCGACAAACAATTACACAAGCACACCACTGCGGTAATTCTCAGTTAAGTAAATACAAGCTCAAAGACACGACAATTGATTGAACACTGATTGGCGAACTGAAACTGCACGTTGATTCTCCAACAACAAATACTAAAGCGTACCTTCCAAAACGGTGTTGTTTCCACAGCTCAAATTTTCGGTGGTGCGTTAGAAACTTGCTGTTTCCAATGGCAGAAGTTCGGCTATACACTTAAGCCACTAAATGAGAAGGAGACAAAGCAGCAGTTTTATAGCGAGTGTACCTCAAAGGGAAACAATGACATGTTATTTGTAAAGGACACGATGGAGTAATCCAAGACACAGGTGAATTCAGTTCGTCACTGCGCGCCTCTATAAAACACGTCAATCAAAGTGACAAACCACAAACATGAAAGTAGCGGAATGACAGGCCAGAAAGTAAATGCGTTTGGTCACCAAGACCAGACGGTGGGCGCTGCGTTTGCAGACACTATCCCCAAGCGTGAACCTCTAAATTTAATCTCACAGTTGCGATTTGTCGGCAGAATTGCTTTGCAGACCGTATGTGAGGTTGAAGGATTTTTGATGGAGGGCGTAGCTCTGTCAAAAGTTCAAGTGAAAGTAATTGTAGAGCGAATCTCAGTCAAATGGAATCATGAATATAGACAGAGGACGGAACTCTGTTGGATTGAAAAGCGAGTTTCAGGGGGAGAGTGAAGCTTTGTCAGAAAACAGCCGAAGTAGCTTGTTTTGGTATAACAGTACCTTGTTCAGCATTGCAACGGAAAGTGTGGTAAGGACACAGATTGTGTCTGAGCGTACGTACATCCTGTTGAAGCAAGCCACAGATACAATTACGAACGTCGGTTGGCGCTTATGTGGGTCATGTCTAGAATTATTTCAGCCTATTACAATACTCACACACCGCCTATCCACTTGAGCCATTTAAACCCCCACGGGCATGTTGAATGAGTTTAATTGTATCACTTTTGTTCGAAATCGTGCGTTTAAACATCGAATGCGAATCTAACAGGTGAAGAAACAAACCTTCAGCATGTTTCGTTACAACGGAAACATACAAGGAACAAGGACTTGGTGTTTTATTGCTCAAACACATGTACATTTGGGATCAAGGTGAAGACAAGCTCATGAGAAGACGGGTTAGAGGCTTTTGTAGTTAAGCGACCAATGCAGCCATTATCAAGGGAGATGTCTGATTTCAGTGAATGCAGCAAGCGGTTCGCGGTGGAAGAGCAGAAAACCAAAAGGAAGTAAGCCGACGAGAAGACGAGGCGTTGGATCCAAAACGTTCATATGGGCTCGCGCACGCACACACAAGTTTACCAATTGCGATACCCGCATGCGATCTCCACAAACTATACTGTGTCGTAGTCAATATTGTCACTGCTGATGTTTTTAATTTAACTTAATTTATTTGTTTATGAGCAGACACGAAGTCCATAGTATGAACACACACACTCTGCAGAACTCAGGTTGATAAAAACAGACAATACAGAACGTAGTACAAAGCATTGAAGCCGGCGGAATCACAGGGTTACAGACACTTTTTACAACTGCATTGAAGACAGAACCATGGGGTTACAGACACATTCTTAAGGGGTTACAGACACGTTTTAACATCAGATCTGATGTTTTCAGATACATTTCTGATGTCTGATGTTTTGGCTACAAATATGATGTTGACTGGGCTGTTACTTTTGTTTTCCACATTTCCTCTCCTTTTAGGGTGAAAATGAGTTAGATTCATAATTTTTATGTTTCTTTCATCAATCTCTCACCCTCATGTGTGTTTGATTTATCGTTCCAAATCGAAGAAGTTCCTTCGCTGCGTTGAGAATAACATTTTAAGTTAGGCGTGACCGACTTCTCCATGTAATGACGATACTTCATTCTATTTCGGATTCAATGAGCTGTATCGCGCTTTGTTAGGTGTTGGGAACAGAAGCATTTAGCTTATATGAAACTGTAATGTACAAATCTGATGTTATCTGATGTTGAAAAAAACAACAATCTGATGTTAACGACACTGACCCCAGTGGCAACACTGGTGGTAGTGACATTTTACTGTGCGCTCTACAACAGTGGCTTTCAAACGTTTGTACCGCGACCCATTATAGCAACACACTATAACGCAACGACGCCCATCTCAAACTCTAATAAAGCAAATGCAATAGCTGTGCACAAAACATATCTACAGTACTCGCGACCCCTCCAAAATGTTTCACAACACCTCTGTGGTCGCGACCCCAGGTTGAAAACCACTGCTCTGCAACATGAGAAGCTGCGCTAAACGTTGTTCAGCCGCTGCTTAGGGATTCTGACAGTCAGTGGAGAGGGTTTTCAGTCCAAGACATTGTTATTGTGACTCTCATAGCACAACTTCATATCTGGAAATTGAAGCTCAGCTCAACCAATGTCATGGAACTTCCATATCCACCACAAGCAAGCTATGTGTGTATTTGGGCAAAGCCGGTGTTGCAGCCACAATGCTGCGTCGCCCTGAGACACCTAAAGCAAGAATCGAACCGCGTAGCAGCAATAAGAGAGCTTTCCACGCTCGACCAGGCTCACTCTACCTTGCTGTTACGAATTCAACGTTATATGCGGCGATGGGAAATCTCTGCCATTTTGCTCTGACCCCAAATACAGTATATTGGAGTAATTTCGAGTCGCTTCGCCTACAACTAACATCGTTCGTCGTTCTTCTGAGTTGTCTCTAGGTAGGGTGTCGGAGCAGCAACGATAAGCACAGTCACTTTGACCTTACCAGTCCAATTAACGGTTACTGCGCTCCCTCGTAGCAGTGCAATGTTCACACACGATCCAATCAACGACGTAGTGGGAATTGTCACTGGATGACTCAGTCCTGCACCACTGAACAAACTGTTGGTACTGGCAGGCATCCAACGTGCTGGACTTCACTGCTGAAGTGCTACATTCTCCCTTATATGGCGCGTATTGGATCATGGACACATGCTCTACTTTGCATTTATCAGTCCACTTAGTGCCCATCGGCGACAGCTACAGCTACGATACTTATTTTTTGCCTGCTGTGCACGAACTCTGTGATTCCATCGACGGTAGTGCTGATTACTGGTCGAACCAAATCTGGAACACGAAGTCAGAGAAAAACAACACCAGACTCGGTAAATTCATACCCAACGTCGCACCCAACACTGCTGTAATTTTCCTCATAAAACCAGCATGGGTCAGCCAGCCTCAAACACGTTTTGTCTGGAAGAAGACGATTGAACTTTGACATGTAGAGTACACACTGTGTCTGGCTCCGTCAACGGTATGCGAGCGTAGCACATAACACAAAACAGCCGTTCAAATTGTCCTGAAGTGTCCAAAACAGCGATGATGAAACGATAAACCAGTTTCTCAGCGCATGCCCCGAAGTCTCACATGCCGGAGTGGCTGAAGGACAAACATCGACTTGTACGTAGTTGTTGACAAAAGGCGCAATTGGCATTAATAATCGTTTCTGGAATCAAGCTCCATAAGCATCTACGATCAAGTGGTCAATTGCTTTTTACCTTATCTAATGCATATTTCGCATTGAGGGAGATACTGTGAAATCACAAATCCTAAATATTAGACCTCTTGACAATGAGTTTTTGAAATTTTTGATTTGAATAACTGTATGGTATCAAGCTCATTTAAAATTTGACATCCAACCAATATCGCCTGTCGTCTCGCTTATTTTACCTGCTGCATATATAACACCATTAAATCTGTTGAATGATGTTCCGGATTGATTGCGGTAACTTAAGCGTGACGACTGCGTATGATCATTCACATAGTTGTAAATTGCTTTGTATCCAGAAGATGTTAATAATGATCCTCCATATCCATATAAGGAAAATGCGATTTCATCAGGTGCTGTAAAATATTATTTGGTTGTTATTTTTCCCAGAAAAGCAGAACACAAATTTTTTAATTCCAATTTCTGCCTTTGAAGAACCAACGTAAACACACGTGGCAAACACATGCAATTAGGAAGTCATAAAAAGGGTCCAAAAACAATAAGCATGCAGGACATCGGAAACGTTTAATCCATGTTTTCATTGAAAAGATTGCAGCTGCAAGGAAATGATAATATTCTTAAAAATGTTCTAATAAGAGAATAAGTTTTCGTGATGCCGAGATAATGATTGTTGCTCATCCACATCACAAAATGCAGCATCTTCAAAATATTTTCTTTTCTACTACTGTCGCTGTGCATCTGTTGGTTTTCCCTTTGCTTGTATTTCGCAACTGATTAAAACAAAAACAGTCGTATACTGCAGGTACACAGTGTAAGCATCCACAATTTGTAATTCCAAAAAGAATTTCGACAGAGACTTAAGGTCTTGCAAATGTGGACCAACTATCTAGAAAACAATTTGTTCACTTCAGTTTCGATTATACTCGGATTTGTGCTAGTTTCGGGAGTTCCTGCGGCGGCCATCTTCGCTTGTTTGCTACGTGGAGCCACGCGGCTATTTTTTTTTTGGTGAATCGATGATGCTTATTCTTACAAATCCATGATGAAAAATTAGCAATAAAGCAGTAAAACTTGTTTAAGAAACAAATAGGAAATAAGGAAGTACTCCATCGAATAAATTGCTATTCCCAAGCTGCTGGTTCCCTGTGCTACTTCAAATCTGGAATCGCACAGAAAGACCTCGCGTCAGAATATTTTTGAGTTATGATGCTTTCTTAAACAAATAAAGCAAGTATTTGAGAAATCTTCCTACCGTGCTGCGCGTTTCATAACTTTATTAAATAAGGTCATAATATTTTGAAAAAGCAATGATAAAAACGTTTTCATGTTTCTCGAGTTCTTGCGTTCGCAATTGCAAAAGGTAATTGCTTTTTGTGTCCTTGTAATTGGAGTTTGCGTTTACTGATCACGTGCCCCTTTTTGTGCTCAATTCTGAGTCTCAGAGTGGAGCGGGAGCGCCTGTCTCTGCTTGCTTCGGTCGTGGGCCACACGTCTGCTTTCGCAGTGAATGCTGCACTGGTGGCAAATCGATGCAGCGCCGCGTATGAAACGCTCCTTCGCACTCACCAGTCAACTTCCAGCATGGGCGCAATTTTGTTGAAAAATGTGGGGGGGACAGCTTGATGCAAAACCGATATAGTCATCGGGTCGATGCTGAAGTGAAGTTTTGTAAATACAAAAAATTCCCAATCTTGTTTTTAGAGGTATTTTCAAAGCAACACCAATCACGCTTTGCTTCATCCCTACAAATGGTTTAGAAATTAATAAACCCAATTATGTTGTTGGACATGGTACTGCAGTCCAAATTGATTGCACAACTATCAGACTATGACACAAAGAAGCATAGCAATATAGTAGAACACATCAATTGGGTTTTATCAGAGCTGTAAGTTGGAGTGAACAAAATGGTGAATCGCATTGGTCGCACGTGCATATCACTCTTAAGCAGAACACATCGATTTTCATGCATTTTATAAGAAGTATTGCTTACAGCGCGATTTGATGTCTTGTTTAAGTTGCTTAA
>JGI24158J21664_10003965_pt1 | contig 18861 bp, 9 predicted proteins | sample Ectturendosymbi3_FD_21664 | JGI IMG/M metagenome (IMG submission 21664)
GTCGTTACAATGTCACGGTGTGCTTTCATTTTTTAAAATTCATAACTAGGGCCATTTAAAGTCACAAAGTCATATTTTTTCTGTGCTTCAGGAATCTGTGAAACGAATGTTGAAACAAAATCCCCCTCCTAGGAGGTCTATAACAAAAATTATAAAGTCATTTTTCCATGTTAGGTCATAAAGTCATAATTTCCATGTGTTCAACCAGATACAATAAAGCAACTATTAAAACAATCTCATAATATCAGGTGAAACTACTATATGGCTACGTCTAAGCTGCATCCTGATGCTTGCACCCAGTTGGGCACCATGCGAATGTTGGGAAAGACGTAGGTGAACCAAGTTATTTGGATGGAATGCAGTGGACTGCCTAAAAATGCATGTTATTGCTACCCCAAAGAAATAAGGCAATGTCCATGCATGTTTACAGTTTGCTTCAAAACGAACTATATTTTTGTTCATGTTTCGAGCAGTTGATTTTTGTGGGGCTTCAACAAACCATAGGCTACCATGTCTTACGCTTATTTTCGCTGGTAATCCTTTGTACTGTAGATATATGTTCATTTTTGATTGGTTATACAAAGTCTTATTTTCTGAAAATAAAGTCTTATTATGAAGTTTTTATGTCATAAAAATGGCCCTATTCATCACGTACATGTATGGATAATAAAATCCAAGCCTGGTTCAATCTTGACAAATAACTTTGTGGTGATTGGCCTTTAAAGTCTGGACGGTTGATTGACCGGTCAATGCATTGTAGCTGGCTGGGCCGCAAGCTATGCAAGGACGGTCGAAGTTAAAGAAAACTATACTGCAGATTGATTTTCTAAACGATCGACTGTAAGGTTGGAAAGTGATAACTGACATGGTTTATGTTTCAAGCGTACCAATTAAAGCACTGTGCAATACATTTTTGTAACGAAAGCTTCTTTGGTCGCCCATAAGAGTCAGATTTGAAAATCTGTCTCAATGCGATGCCCGTATCTGATTTAAAAAAAATGTGGGTTCTTTTTAATATTCGTATGCAGTGGATTTTCATACCAATGGATTGAAATTTATTTTCAAGTATTTCTGATTTCATTACGGTTTCAGTTCATTCATAACATTTTGATTTTCTTGGGTGTTGTTCTCGATTTGCAGATATGTGCTTATAGTTGTGTGATTGATTGAAGCGTTTTTCATCGCAGAAAGCAAAGATCGTAGTGATTGTTGCGTCGCGTCACAAAAAAAAACTTTATTTTTGGAGAATCAAAACCTAATATTTTTAAAATATTGTTGTGAAGTCAACTGTGACGATGAAAGTGCGCTGCAAAAAAACGAAACATGCTGCTCTGATTACAAACTGTATTTATGAGCACTGCTTGAAAATTTGCTCTACGTGAAAACTTGCGTTGCGTGAAAACTTGCTCTGCGTGAAAACTTGCTCTGCGTGAAAACTTGCGTTGCGTGAAAACTTGCGTTGCGTGAAAACTTGTGATGCGTGAAAAAATCTGTCACGATGTACAACGCAGCGTTGCCAGTAGTTTTCAATGCGCGTTTTTTTACCGTCACGAAGAGTGCGTTTTTTTTCGTTGACTTAAGCTCAAGCCGCCGTGAAACGTTTATTATAGCTTTCCTATTCAGATCGGCGCTCTGCTTCCAGTGACTAGACTTTCGCGCTTTTGTCCAGGTTGTAAATGCAACAAACGTGGGTGCGGGCGGTCTCACAGTGGAGGCCGAGTACCAGGTGACTGACAACGGCAATCTCATCTCCGGGCGGATGGCTGTTGATGTCATCACTGACGTCTCCTCCGAGGAATACACCAGGAGCATTTCGTCTGTCCCTGGTTCGCCCAGGGCAACTGTCACGAAAGCCGCATCAAGTGAGTTGTCAGTTGAATGGCCACAAAGTACCAGTTGTCGTCATCTTTTGAAGTCATGCGCCTGCGATATTGTTTTCCGGTGTGTGCCACAAGTGCGATCGACTTTCGGATAGTTTCGTTCCAGCGAGATAGTTTGGTTCATCTTGCACCAAGTTATACGAGGCAGATACTAAAATTAACCGTTGCTTTTTGCACTGGTCTTGATCTGATCAGAAGAACAACATGTGTCGGTTGTTCAAATGTTGTGGATGGAATGACATTTCAGTGCAATACCTTGGGAATGGGGTCTGACCATATTATTTCACGAAACATCTAAAAATGAGGTCTTCCAAGCGAAATTGTCCCCGCCATCTGTTGAAGTGACACGCAAACGCTTATTGAATGCGAATAGATGTTTCAAGCGTTTGTGATGCGATGCAAGATCTAAGTCACTACCTGACAAATCACGGTAGCGATTATTTTTTATTACCCTCAATATTTCGCAGTAATCGCTCATAATACAGAACAGCATTGTAGCTTTGGTTTCCCGTTACCCACCAGAGAATGGTATATTTCCCCCGGGGGGTAATTTACCCCCACTTTGGGAACCACTGACGTAATCAGCACCGGATTTTGATGTGTGGAGGTTCGTGTGTGCGCGAAGCCGTGCGGATTCCCTTTGTTCCATGTGAATAGTTTTCAGACCTCGATCCGACAAGAAGTAATCGCAAACCAACCCCACATTCTGCCAAGCTTTCCAAAACAAAATATTGCAATGAATTCGGGTCCCTAATTGTGGAGGCCTGTGTCCGTCCACGCACACGCTGAAATGCGGCATTCAACGGAATAATAGTAGCGATTTCTCAACGTGTCCTGCCAGCTGATGTTGCGATTTTGTGAAGTAATGATCTATTTTGTGAGGTAACAATGTCTTTGCGAGAAAATTTCCTTGACGTACAAGGGCTTCGACATTGATCACGTGATTTGTTTCAAATTTTTCAGACGGTAGGTGTTTGTTAATTTTCTTTGTCGCGTTTCTTCTTCGTTCCAGAGACAGAAATCAACGCAGCCACACAAAGGGCGACCCGTTTCGATCAGGTTGTAACAGGTGCGTGCTCGCAAGCGTTATTCACTAACCCTGAGCAGACAAATGACTTTGCCATTTACACGAGGGTGTCACATCCGTGCCTGTTACCACCGGGCCTATAGCCACGGTTGGGGAGCATTCGAAGGCAGTGCCTTCCAAATTTTGTGGTGTCCCTTCAAATTTTGTTGTGCCCAGAAAATTTGTTATTAAACATGTAATAAAAAACAAAAGTCTTGTTCCCCTAAAAATGTATCTTTCCCTCCCAAATCTTAAAAACTGGTTACGGAAGCTTTGTAATTTGCAACCCTCCGTTTTGTTTGTTTTTTTTGGTAAAGAAAATGTTTTTTTGCTAAAACTTCAGCGCAGAAGGTGGTTGAGCTAAATTATTTTTCACTGTTCGTCGGAATTATGAGTCGTTTATGTTCATCTTTAAGTTGGGCTGCTCGTGAAAAACGTCGTATGTTTCGAGAGCTGTTTTCGAACATGAAGTATTGGACGTGGCTTCTATTGATTGCCGTGGCCATTTTCCTCGACCAGACATTAGTACGTCTGTTGTAATTCGATTTTGAAAATGACAAACTTTAAACGAGGTTTTCTAAAGAGTTTGCTGTTGTTTAAATAGATGTTTTGTTTGTCTTCGAACTGCAGAGTTCGTACAGAACAACTTCACTGAGTCTGAAAAAACTGTCTTCGAGACTGAACTTCGTACGGCCTTGCTGCAGCTGTTCCGTCAGAAGAACTCCACATCAAATCTCGACGTTCAAGTGAGTAGCTTCAAATTCTACCAAGCAAGGCCTCGTTTACATTGCACCCCAATTTTAACTAAATAAACAGGGAAAGCAAGCAGCACTGAACATATTTGACTTGGATGTCTTTTTACTGTTTGGCGTTAATTTCAAAATAAGTGCCGGTGTATTAACCCTTATCAGAACAGTGATTTTGGGTAACTTAATCAGAACATATGTTGACAATCGTCAATATGCCATTTTCTTGTGCTCTTCAATGCTAATGCACTGTTTTCAATGTAAAATATATGTTTTGTCCTCTTATGATCCATATGCACCATTGATCAATCTCACACTGCAATCATCGGCGTCGGAAGGATTTTTTCCAAGGGGTAGGGGCACTAGGGTATTTTTCCAAATTTTTCCTGGGGAGGGCCAAAAGTGGTGAAATTTTTTTTCCCACTCAAAAGTAAGAAAACAAGCCTTTTTTCCTAAAGTTTTCAAAATACAGGGAGGGCCAAGCCCCCCCTGTCCCCCCCGACTGCATTCGATTGATGGCGCTGCGCAATCCATTGATAATAGGCATGTGGTTGCTTTGATTTTGAAAAAGCATTACGATCTTGAATCTGAAAGCCAGAATCTGCTTCCTACCCGCAGCGTGGTTTTAGCTTGTAAAGCTCAAGCAATCATATACGGCAGTACAAGTAGTTAGCATGACTACCTGTTGGCAGTTATTTTATGTTCTAAACTCTGAAATGTGTTAATATCTAGGTAAGTATTCTGAAATGTACCACACTACTGCTTCTAAGGATAGGAACCGCTGACAGAAACCTATCCTCTTCCAACCAAATGCCAGATATCTAAATGCAGTTGCAAGTTTCTTATAAGTTGCTGTTGAAATAATAGCAATAGCAATAGCAATAGTTAGTTGTAGCAATAGTTATTCCGTGACGACAAAAGTAACAGTCATTCCGTACTTACAAAACTCAACGGCCTTCAGTCTCTATTAATCTGATACTGTTTCTGTTTGTTGCCATTTGTCAACATGTGTTCCGATTAAGATAAAACGCAAATAACTCGTTGTAGAAACAATTTGAGATCTTGATATCACTACTACAGCAAGCTAATGTAAAGTTCCCCTTGATCGGTGAATAGCGTTGGGCTAGCGCATAAGGGACGAGTGCAATCAAACCGAAAAAAATTGATGTTGACAAATGTCAACATATGTTCTGAAAAGGGTTAAAAAGTAGCAGCTAGTGGTCAGATTTTGAAAAGAACGCCACTCTCTGGCTTAGTCAGAAATCTACGAAAGAATCTGCGTTGCTTTTTTACAAGTAAACAATTCCGCAGCGCTCCCCAACAAATCTTGAAACCGTGCATGGACATTCGAAAGTGCTCCTGCTGAAGTCTACCACCTCCCAGCCTCACGTTGTCAATGTCAAGCCTCACAAACATTAACGAAAATAAAGGGACCTGTCCGGCTCGTGGGTGTCGATTAATTGGTCAGACCGTTCCAGGGACGCCGAAACAGCGGCAGAGCAAGGGAGGCGGGGCAGAGAAAGAGATGAGGGCGATGCAAAATTACAAAAATGAACAAATCGTTACCAATTTCATTTGTTTCTGTTCAGCAACGATATTGACTTCAAAAATAATATCAGAAAGTGTGGACAACCATTTCTGAAGTTTCTAGTTGCGCGAATAGCTGCAATAAATTAGTTTCAATTCGATCTTAAGAAACCATGAAATTAACTATGATACTTTTATCAAAAGGCGCCTCTGTCCCCCTTGCTCCCTTATCAAAGAGCAGGTGGCAATGCCCCCGTCATGTACACCCTTTCCGGCGCCCCCGGATTGTAGGTGTGCAGGTACTGCTGTGTATAGTGCTATTCCAGGGGTGCCTTGCTAGTTCAGCGGTGAGAGTAGTTGTTGCAAGGGTGGGAGTGAAGAGAATTGTTGCTATAGCGCTGTAGCTTGACTCATGAGCTTGAGATCGGTTTTCCCTGAATAAAAGTGAATCAGGATGTATTTTCATGAGAGAGAGTTGACAAATTTCGGAGTGATTTAACGAAGTTTAATGATGGTGAATTTGAGCGGCATGGCATGGCCACAGGTTTCTGTACTGATAGTAGTTTTTGCTATATATTTTTCTATTGTCATTTTCTCTATCGTTATATGTCAGTGCCCGCTCTAGATAGAAGTTAATAATTAATGTTCATATGTGTGCAAACTGCCAGGTGGTCAACTCGACTGTCAGCCGTGGACCTAGCACAACAACTGCGTATTACATCGTTATCAACTCAACTGACTCCGCGAAAACGTTACTCGGTATTGACGCAATCCTCTTACTCGCATCAGTGGACAACGCAACCTACGCACGCGCTTTATCGAGTTCTTTCGAGGTTACTCGCGTCGTAAGGAAAGCGATCCCAGGTGAGATACGAACGTGTCATTTCCATTTTGTTTCTACAAGTTTGCAATTTTTTTGTCATGCGCTTTTTGAACGGATGCAAGCTTTGATTCCAATGTACTTGTTGGTCCGATCACGAACCTAATCGAAGCGCACTGCGACATTAAATAGCAGGTAATGGGACGCTCGCCTTTACCCGACGCTGTTGCCTTTTTTTCGCCTCATCTCGGCTAAATTTAACATGTAGCAGCAATTGCGTTTGAATCTATGCCACAAAGAACCGATTTTATACGTGGCATTTGACTGAGTAACCCGAATTTTTGACTAAGTTGATGAAGTAACTCGGAATGTGTAACGTTTAACAGTCAATCATTTAATTGCAGATTATTTTCAAGGGGTTTGTCAGTGACCGATAGCTCACAAATAGAAATTTACTTGAACCGGTGTGAAGGTGTGAAGCAATAGAAATTTACCTGAACCGGTGTGAAAGATCTTGAATACCGGAACGAACGCGTTTCTGGAAAAAAACTTATTAAAGAACGTCGCTTAAATAAAGATTTTGATTGTTGACAGAACTTTCGTTGCGCTTCAGCGAGTGATTGACACCTTTTTTCTTGAAAACGTTGCTGCTGACTTGTGAAAGCCTGACCGCTTTTAAAGTTCTCCTGACTTTTCATTACGTACCGCCTGCTGCCGTAAATTTGTGTTTTTGAATCGAGTTGCATATAGATTGTTTTCGGCCTTCGTTGTTGTTTTCTTGTACTCTGCAGTTTGCGGCCGCTGTAGTAATTACAAGGGCAAACAATTTTTTGACCTGAAAGCTGAAAATTTTCACTTTATAATTTGCACATTTTGACTTTATTTTGACCTATAAATTTCCTGCGTTTGCGTCTGCAAATAATTCAGCCGTAGATGTTGTGGTTTGCTCAGAAACATATTCATGAACTAGGCCTGTGCTTCAAAATTTCAAACAATTTGGTTGCTTAACTGCAGGCACGATATTTAGGTAAGGACATAAGGTTGATTGATTGAGACAACTGATTAAGCGTTTATCAGTCCAAGTAATGTGAGAGCACGTATCGTCCCTTACCACGCATAACCTACATAATATTAAATTGTCTAGTAGTGGAGAAAACTTCCCTCATTGTATGAGCGTGAAATTTGTTTTTTGGACGTTTCATAAGCTTTAACAAAGGCAGAAAAAATTTGACTTTATTGGCTTTTGGTTGCCCTGGTAATTACTGTATTTCTTTTACACGATAAGATAGCATGACGTCGGTTGCTTCTTTGAACTTCATGAGTTTAAGAGCCGCAATGCGTAATGTTGGACATGGTAATGATAACAGAAATGGTCGTACGCCGTTTTTCATTACTCCTAGGTAGCGAGACACTTGCAAGCTGTGTTGTGTGTGGGTAGATAGCGAGAAAGCTCTTTGAGGCTGACCCCATGTTGCGATAGTAGTTTACAATAGTGTTTTCTTCCCGTTGGACGTCTGCTGGTAAATGTTTTTGTTTGCAGTTGACAATGATCTGGGATCTCTCACCGGAATCATCACAGGTGATGAAGCGAATGTTCTGTGCTGACAAATTTCCAAAAACGTTTCGTTTTTTCGACGATTTTCGAATTAAACATGATCCAATTTTTGTGCAATCAAAAGTTCTGCTCATCTGTTTTCACTGTTCGAACCGCTGGCAGTTTTTCTATTTTCTTCTTTGTCCTCGCAATCCCTTTTGTCGCTTTTACGCCATTGCTTTTCATCACAGGTTAATCGTTATGAAGAAAAATTCTACGAAACGGTTAATCGTGGCAAAAGATAATTGCAAACGTACCTTTTCTGGAATATTGCTACACTTAAGATAACTTCAACTGGCAGTGTAACGTCTCATTTGACAAAATCAGTCGGGATCATTAATTTGTCCACTTCGGCATAACATGTTTGAAATAAGCGTAAACATTCACCTTCTTTACTTGTGATAATTAGGGATCTTCTAGTTGTACGAACTGTGATGCCTCATATGTTTTGCGTAGATCATTAATCATGGTCTGATTTTGTTGTTTGATGTAAAGATTGTCGTGTCAAAGATATGCTCCTATAAATTTTGTGAAGACGATGCCAAGAGTTAGGAGTAAATAAGTTTCGTACTACATTACTACTAAAATATTTGGAAATGAAATGATTAGCTTTGGTGATTCCCGTAGTTTAAACCATAAAGATGGCAGCACAACGCAAGTAAATCGGTCACAGTTCATTTCACAGGGAAACTAGTTTCGCGTTTTCAAACGCTGTAAAATAAAACGCTTGAAAACGCGAACAAAAAAAGCAAACTTACTCCGTTTCTGTGAAATAAACTGTCATCGGTTTACTTGCATTGCATTATCTTTGTAGTTTACAACTATGGAAAAACAGGTACTTGCAAGTTTTGATCATCGCAGAGGTATGAAAGCGGAAAAATGCAGGCAGACCCCTCACAAGTTTGCCGCCAATCAAAAGTTTGTTTTCGAGTCTTTAGTGATTTCCTATCAATAAACGTCAATGTCTACAGTTAGTCATCCACACAGTTCCGCCGCACGGTCGTACAAATCCCGTTGTTGTTTTGCAGGATCGGAGATACTGCTCACACCGTACGCTGTCTCTTTAGGTAAGGATCTGTTTTTTCTTTATCTTGCTGCTACAACTTTTCCAAACTGTTGCCGACCAACTTGTTTCTTTACAACAACAGTCAAAGCATCCTTGTTTTGCGATACAAGATATGGGACTTTTTGTTTTGTCCGAAAAAACAGTGTTTCCACGATTTTTCCGGATGTTTGAAGCTTAGCATCCTCCTGGTCACTTGTTTTGATCGAACTTGAACTTAAAGCCAAGTTTTTTTTGTCCCGGCAGCGAAGTACCGCTCGGGTTCTAAATGCAAATGTTCGTCTGCCTTGTTTGTTCCTAACATATTTGTTACGGACCGGTATTACTTGACATTCAGGGGTGGAGAACGTCGACGCACCAGAAAACATGTTCACAATAGAAGAGCTCGTTTCTCGTCTACAACAAACCTACTCGGTCCTGGGGATGAACGTTTTGATACAGGTAATGTTTTCGCGTTTTCAATTTTTAACGCCGAAAACAAAGTGCGCCTTGCCAAACGCACAGCTTCTTCAACACCAGCCCTCAGCAAAAGCCTAATTGCTTTATAAGTCCAGTGGCGGTTTTCACTCTGCTGTTGTTTCTGTTCAAGATTTTGCCACCCCTGCGATTCAGATAAATTTTGATTTGATTCGACCTGAAGGAAATATGAGAGAACTTACTGAGTGTCTCGGAATTTTATATTTCACCGGTTTTAACGCGACTTGAGGAACGCAATTGCGAAGTGAACTCCAGCAAACTTTTCAAAGTGGGATGCAAAGGCGTTTTTTGAAACTTATGTGAACAGTGTGTCGTGCAATTTGTCGCACGCGTTTTTCGCCGAGGCACTCGGGTTCCATCAAATCGACTCGAGAAGTTCTCCATTCCCTGCGAAACCTTCTCAATTAGGGGTACGCGTACCACATGGGGTACGTAAACGTCCTCCAAGCGGTACGCGGATTTTATAAGTGTCTTCATAATGAAATTTTAACGTAAAAGTACAGAATTGTAGGTAAATTACTAACTATTTTATTCATCATCACAGTGAAGGTGCATTAATAGACAAAGTAATGCCGAACGGTTATATCACTAAAAGAGATTGAGAAGCACTGATTTAAGCAATTGAATATGGGGATACGTTGATATTCCCTGGTATTTTCGAATTTTAATCTCTACATCGCGTTTGCCTCAGAGCTTGTGAGGAAGTTTAAGAAAACATTGCAAAAAGTATTAATTACCAGAACNTACCGTCAAGCAGGGCTGCGGATCTCTTGTAAAAACGAAGTGGCTCCGGCTGCGGAGCTCTCTGTTTTCGCAAGCTTGGCTCCGGCTGTGCTTTGTTAATGCACTTTAACAAATGCGGTTACCACTACCAAGCCTGGGTATTCGGAAGGAGTTGCAGTAGGTCTACAGCAGCCGGAATTGATAAAAATTATTTTTTTTAAATCAGACTTCGGGCTGATGTTCTGCTCGCCGATTGTAACTGTTTGTGCCACAAAAAAGTCCGCAAGCTTCACACTTTGCGTTTTTGCACAAGGTCTTAGTCTCACAAAATGCGCAAATATTCTCTGCGCTGGTCTGGACTGACGTGTTCACACCACACTCGGCAGTAATCCCACAGTCTGATGTGACTGGAACGAGTCCCAACGTGAAACAAAAACGCATTGTGACATAAAATTCCTGGTAGAACAGACCCTCGGATTTCGTCGCGGTGACCATTTCGATCAAAGTAATTGGACTCCCAGCATTAGCGAACCATGGCAACTGTCAAGTACGCGAATGATAAATCTGATTTTTGGTCCTCGGTTGTGTTTCTGCTTCTAAAGCTTTCCACGTTGTAATCCAATTAGTTGTCAGTAACACAGTTACTTATGTACGTCCTTTACACCAGCCACATGTGGCCCGCGGACATAATTTATATGGTCCACGAGCTTTCTCACTACTGACTGTTGTGTGGATGTAACAGAAGGTGATTTTAATTAGAACACGCATAACATCTTTTCATAATAATAATGTTCAATATTACCGGCGTTAGACTAGACCAGGGTCTCCAAACTACGGCCCGCGTGCCAAATCCGGCCCGCGAAGACATTTCATCCGGCTCACGAAGACATTTTGTCAATAATGAAAAAATAATTTATTTGCAAAAAATTTATTGGTTTCGTAGAATGTACAATCCTATTACTTAAGATGTCCGGTCCTCGAACTGTTGTATAGTGGCTTTCTGACAAAAAAGATTGGAAACCCCTACGCTAGACCGTAGAGAGCTTCTAGAAAATAATCAGCATAAATAGGTTTCCCAAACTGAAAGATTTTGCAGTAAAAATCACTCAGAAGCACATGAACGTGTGAGAGTGGGCTACATCTTCTACCATGAAGGAAGTCAAGTCGAATGTCAGGCGAAGCACTGTCAATAATCTCTGACTTGCTACTTCTGACATATTGGTATCGAAAAAGGAGCGACAGTGTCAGAGAAGTCTCAACCACAGGCATTGATTTGTAATACATTGTATTGCTATTGTGTAATAAGTTCAATGACACACTGACTTCACTCACCTATTTTGCTTTTTCTGTCTTGTCAAATTGTTTTTTAGACACCATTTTATGAAAAGTTGTCACGTTTTTGTAAAATGGCCGTAGGTCAAAAGTAGTTCGTAGGTCAAAAGTAGTTGCACCACATTGCTCTGCACAATAGCAGCGCGGCAGAAATCAGTGAATAACAAAGTTCGCGTGGCGAAAGGAGTTGGAATAGACTCTTAAGTGCATGACGTAACAGCGGTAAACAACGGAAGAGTTTAGTTCGGAGTTGGTTGGTGGGCTCAATTGCTTGAGCTTTCTGATACGGTGCTTGCGGAATATTCAAATAACTTCACTTGAAAAGCCATTTAAGACAGTGTCATCATGAATGCCTGGTGCGTTTTGCGATAGTGTCGCATACCTGATGTTTGGAGACTGCAGACCGGAAGAATGCACTTTTCCATTTTTCTTATTTATTCAAAATCCTGGACACACAGCGTTATCAATAATATCGGTTACAAAACTCACAGGGAATCTGCTTTAACCAATTATTATCGGCGTTCGGCAATGACTTTAATTGTGGCTATTTTAGACCAGTTTTGCCACTTCGTTGCTGCGGAAAAGTACTAAATTTCATGATTAAAAACACTAGATTACAAACACATGACGGATTTGTCAGATTACAAGAAAATTGGTGTTGTATTTAAAAACAAGTGAATGTTTAATGAACATTATATATTTATTTATTTGTCTCAGACCAGATGGTCCATGCAACATTGTCCACACACACGCAAACGATTATCCTTTCCGACCTTAAAAACATTCAATATGACTTAGAGTGCAACACGTTTATACACGGTAAACTACCGCGTGGGGGAAAAAGTTTAACCATGCATACATGCCATTGCTCCTGAGAAATTCCTTGAGCTCTGAAATGCGACGCTTAGGCCAATGGGGAAATGGCTCCTCTGTTTCATGGTTTTCAGCATGGCCACAACCGTTTCAAGAACCTATCATGCTTGAATTTTCCGTTCAGAAATGCGTTGCAATGAAAACAAAGACATTGTGCAATTCACTGCATAGTAAACCGGGGACGAAGAAAACGGAAGATAACACCAACCCTTACTTTCTTTGTTCAGGTCACTGAAACTTTTAACACGTGACCGCAGTGAGTTCGTAGCGGTTTAATTACAAACACATTATATGCTCTTGTGTAATTTAAAATGTAATTAGGTAAAATTATTGACAAATTACAATTGTACAAAATAAAAAAGTCTCAATTGCAGCTACAATTGTGTAATTAATTACATTCAGGTCACGCATAAAAAACACAAGATAGCTATGAAAAAAACTAGAACACTAGATCAAGTGCGAAAACACTAGATGTAGTCGAAAAACACTGGGAGTGGCAACACTGTTCTAGACTAACAGCTAGTCAGCTACTACTGACCTGTGTAAACAATCTCGGTGCAATTCACCAATGCGATCGGCATGCGGACAAGCGTGTCGACTAGCGAGTTGTATACATCACTGAGCGCTATTGTTTAGTCATAATTCATAATCGACGATAGTAAGGTGCTGTAAGGTGTGAGCCAGTTCATAGAGCCTTGTTTTTCGGGGCGCTCAGCAAAGTGTTGGATGATGCATCTCAGANAAGGTCCGGAGCCGGAGCTGCTAAATTAACCAACATCTCCGGCTCCCGCTCCACCGACAATGACCGGCTCCGGCTCCGCAGCCCTGCCGTCAAGTGATTGAGATATGCAAACGTCGTTTCGCATGAATCGTATGAGCACATGACGCAAAAAAACGAAGAAAACAGTTTCTATTTGCTATTATTTTGCTCGATTCATTGATTTTTGTGAAAATTGTTTTGTCTGCAAGATTGTGAAAAACTGCGATATCGTAAAAAGCTGTGAGTTTTTGGAAAACTGCGAGATCGTGAAAGTTTGTCTGGGCGTTACGACAAATCAGGAAGTTACTTAATCTGTGTGTTTCGCTTTTTTAAAGGCTCGATCTATCGCAACAAATAATGCCTTGTCCGATGTCGTTTACACGGCCATGTTGGACGGAGACGGAACACTCATGACCGCACCGTTTGCTGCTGGAGTGCTTTGGCATCAACGGTACCTTTTCGAAGGTCGAACCGGCCAATTTCAAAGAATTCTTCACCTCCGCCAGAGTTCAACAAATTTTCAGACCTCTTGCAATTTTATCAACCCTTACACGTATATAGGTATGATTGAGTGAAGTATAATAACGGTTGTGTGTCGCTGCTGTTTCATATCTGTGAAATAATTTCTTTTGTCTGTGATTTAATTGTGTTTAAGAAGACAATCTTGTCCATGGCCTAAATATTGACCCGTGATGGCATTTGAAATGCAATAAACTTTATCCTCAAATGTTCGAAAACTTCCTGTCTTCCACTCCCTGTGTTACGAGCTGCCAAGTCTTAAGGTTGTTGGTTCGATCCTCTCAATTGACAAACTCACAACACTAGAGGATCTATTGTACGGCGATGCTGGCATACAAGATGCTACGGCTTTTGCCAAGACGCCAAGTATACTACATAACCCTCTGGAACAGCATAGTTTTTACGTATGTTCTTTATGATCTTTCTGGTTTTACAGTTCACAGATTTTCTACAGCTATTTTTGCTCAGATTTTCTACGCGAGCCGTTCAGCGACACAAATGCTGTGCTTGCTGGCGAAGCTTTTGTTAATAGCGTAAGAGATGGCTTCGTCGATCGCGATACACAGGTTAGTTGGGTAGGCTAAATGCAAGTTTTTTTTGAAAACCTCTTGTATTTTAACCGCTCCCATTTTCTTCTATAACATGACATGCAATCCGGGAGATGGCGCGTAAGAGCTTGCTGTTGTTGCAACCACTCCGCTGGCGTTGCGCTGAATGCGCGGTTCACCACGAACGGAATGTGCACGAAGAACAGCACCCATATATATGTGGCGCGAACAAGCAATAATAGAGTGTTCGTGACGTGCAAGCTTTTCCAATATTAACATGTGAACAATTGAATGTACCGACTAGCATACGAGAAGATTGATCGTGGCATATATGTGATCTCTCTTGTTGCTTGCTGCCACATGTTGAAGCTTTGCGCACTTGCCTCTCGAGCTTGCCGATCGCGATACTGTAAACTCTCATAGAAATCACACTTCGAAACAGTTTTTGCAAGGATAAGATGAGCAATGTTACTTTGACTTACGCTTTGCAATATGTCTTACTGCCTATGATTTCTGCGACATCCGATTTGATGTCATATTTTGATTTTTACCGCACTGTGCTCCCTGGGAATTTCTTTTTTCGTATTGCTTTTTTACTTCAGTAATCTCGTCATTTCTACAATGAATGCCAGAATCAAAAAATGAATGAAGAAAAGAAATGAATGGAAAACATTCGAAAAGTCCGACATGAGATTGAAGACTTGTTAGGAATAGTTGATTAAAAATTTGTTTTGAATAAGACCAGGTGATGCCTACTCAGTCGGCGAAACATATACTGTGATAAGATCGAAGTGTCTGGTTCTTGGCTAAAAAAGGTTTAGTTTTGATAGACAGCAGACAAATGAAATTGCACAGTTTGAATGGCCAGACCTTTGCAGCAGTTCTATAAACAATACAACAAGCATCAACTAAACCGCTCCGAAACGATAATACGTCACTGTTAGATGACGTGGACAAAACGTGCACTTCAGTCGATGGCAAGCCTTGCAAATAAAGACCGGGTTCTCGTCGTACTGCGCAAAATGCCATGTCCCGACTGTATGTGTCTGTGCGTTCCAGCCCGGGTTTGACTTTCCAGGCATTTTTTGGTCATAGACCGAATTTTTTTGTAAATTTTTTTCCAATTTTTTTGTAAATTTTTTTCCAATATTTTTTTAAATTTTTTTCCAATGTTTTTGTAAATTTTTTCCAGGCATTTTTTGGTCACAGGCCGAATTTTTTTGTGAATGACCGAAAAAAATTAAGTCAATTCGGTCATTATGTCTGAAAAAGGTAGGCCAGTGAATAATGTTACGGCGAGTTTTGATGCTATTATGGGCAAATGACCAAAATGTTTCAGCGCAAAATAAAACCCGGGCTTCCATCCCGGTTTTCATCTGAATAGGGAAGCAAAACTAATAACTCACTGAACAAGATTTTGTTTGAATAAGGACTGAAAACGCGCAATTTAACGCGAAATCGATTTCCCAGTAAAACATTTCGTGGGCAGATTTAGCTGTTTTCGACCTTTGTGGTAATTTGTGATTGAAGTGGAGCATTTCCCGTTAATACGGTTTGCAGGTCTGTCATGTGATTCCAAGGGGAGTGCTCACGGTCACTGTGGGCCTGGGCCCGAGTGCGTCGGCGCTGTTCGATGCGACAAAGGTCTGCCGGAAAGTGCTACGTAAGTTGCAAACCAGTTGTTCTTATTGAATAAAACGCTCACCAGTCAGTCAGTTCCGCGTTTCCCCCTCTGTTTGCCAAGTCCGCCACCAGCGGTGAATTGTACTTGGTTTGTTAACTTTCAGGCGTCGGTTGTCGTGTCCGGCAACCAGCGTTTGCTCTTTTTTCAAATTCCACGTGTGTCGTTGGATGCGAGCTTTGTAAACTGATTTGTAAAATTTTTTTGCTGTTTGGATGTTTGAGTTTTAGGCTAAGATCTGATTCAAGTTTTGGTGGGCACTGTTCAAATTCTCACCTACCTTTTGCCGTTTATGCAAAATTGCTTGAACGTGTAGTTGTTTCAGAGAAGCAATTATTCGCAGGCGCACGTCATGGAGAGGATATCAGGATTTAGGAGCAAAGGCTTGTCTCAATATCTGTTGAGACTTTTCACCAGGTTGAAGGTCAAATTAAACACCTGTTTTGTGGTTCCCGTGGGGTTTTGTTCAGGAGATGAGCGCAGAATAAACTTTCGATAGAAATCGTCATCTCCCGACATAGAAACATCTCCAAAAGCGGCTACGTACGTTCATATCCATCAAAACAAGGTTACCAGCAGGCTTTTTTGAGGTTTGACCATGCCGACCACAAAGACATTTTGAGAAACCGAAGTTGTGGTTAAAACGTCGTTACCCAATTCCCTTGTATCACGGTACGCTGCTGGCATTCGAAAGACAACTGGCCAGCTTGGTTGGCTGGTATCATGTCCGATAAGAAGAAGAGCCTACGCTGATTCCTTTTGGTTTTTAAGAGCCTATCGCCCAGCGAAGTTTCAGACATGCTTGGTCACTGACGAGGCCACCGGTTGCTGCTTGAGATCAGTCCATGAGCGTCGGACGGATTTTTCCCGGGGGGGTGCAACAGTAGAAATTCCATTTTACCGACGCGCAACTAAGAGAAAAAAACGTCAACAGGAAAATACAAAGCTTCAAAATCCAGGGGGAAAATCCCCCTGCTACTCCGTTCTGACGTGCAACGGATTAGTCCTACTCCGTATTTTTTTACCACAGGCGATGAATATCTTGTTGCTCGACAACACGACCCCGCTACTGCTGAAAATGTGACGCTGGCTTTCAACCGTTCCACTGCATTTGGCCAGTCTCTCAGTGACGCCAATCAGTGTCCTGCTGTCACCATGACGACCAGCAGCACAATCACTTTAGCCACCGATTCCTCGGCCACCGATTCCTCGACCACCGACGACACCACCACAGCGTGCCCTGTGGTCCCCTGCGTTTGTCCCACCGCCCTGATCTGGGTCATAATCGGGCTCTTAATCGGCATCATCGTGATCCTGGTCGTTATTATTATAATTATGGTGTTGTGGCTCCGCAGAGTGAGACGGGTGAGTTCCTGGCAGTCACGTGGTCTCCGTTATGCGACGCATTCTTTTTTTGCAGTTTTGTTGTTAGTTCCCTAGACTAGGTTTGCTGACGCTGACCGTGTAATTCTTCGTGTTTTTTTGAAAAAATCATCCGTACTTGCCCATTTGATTTAATTAAATGAACAAGTACTGACGGCTTCGCGTTGCTCAACGAATTAACTATAGACTGGAAGTTTCCATGACAACTGTCAAAAGTAAACAGCGTTATTTTCGTTATATCCTGTTATTTTCTACGATTTTTCAACGTTATATCCTGTTATTTTCTACGGTTTTTCCTCGAATTACTTGTCGCTTTTCGATATTTTTGTTTCTTTGACTGCATATATATATTTTTAAATGTATATATCCTCGTTATCATGTCATTCCTAGCGACATCAAAATTCTTATGTCTCTGCTACAGTCGCAGTCATCATACTCTGGTCAAGGTGCGACCGTTATCCGGCATCCGAGTTCTCCACCTGCCGCGTAAGTTTATCTTTCAAGTTACGTTTTGTCGTCCACTGCACGAGTCCTATCCACGACAAAAAAACCCGGACGCAGTAATCGCTGCTGAATCAATTTCGCAGGCAACTGTTGTGAATTGAAATTCAGGTTTGCGTTCATGAAACAGTTGATTGTTGCGTTAAATCAACCCCCTGTAGAATGCATATAATCGGAAGTAAGAATATATTCTTATAGCTGGGGCTGTGCCAAAAAACAAGAACGTACATTTGGCAAGTCTACAAGCAGGATTCTTTCGTAAGAAAGCGAAAGTAGTTTTCTTTTGAAATTAGTTGAGGTCATACAACCTCTAACGAAACGCGAAACCTCCTGCATGCTGTCGAACTCGTTCGGGCTGGTAAAACTCGTGTGAGTGGGAGGGGAGTTACGAGTCGATTTCAACCGAGTTTCTGCTGCTTTTCCCGCTTCTCAGTGATGCATCGCCATTATTTCACGCAGTCTTTCTTGCAGTTGTGTTCAGAAGCCTTGGATTGCTTCATATCGCTCAGTCAGAGGTTCATCGGTTCAGGATTCCAAAGAAAAAACGTTTTCTCTTTTCCTGGTTGGGGTTGGCAGTCCTGTTTCTATCGTTTTTTACTCGTATTGGCTTTCTAGCAGCTAGCTCAGGTTGAGTGAAGGTAAGAGCGAGTTGTAAACAGCTTTCTGGGCTCAGTCCGATCAAGGATCACAATAATAAACCTTCCTAACGGGAATTTTTAGACTACCTCAGATTTCTGCTAATCGAAAGGAACTCTTCCAAAGCTAAGAATCAGACGCTAAGATCATTGCAAAGTTTATATTTCGCCTAGTAGATAGTTCTTATCTTAGATTTTGTGTAAAACCAAGGTGTTTTAATAAAGAAAGTGGCAGGTAACTCAGTGCGTATCAGACGCAAAACGTTGATAAAATCAGGCAAAGACATCAGTTTCACGTGGATCGTTATCCTTCTAGGACAGTGATTTTCAACGTGGTCCAGGTGTACCGCCGGTGGTACACCTAGAATTTTTGGTGGTCCACAGAGAGTTCCATAAATCATTGATAAAAAGTTTCTGAAAATTGTAATCTTTATTGTACAATAGCTGTTCGAGAGGTGTCACCATAGGAAGGTGGCCCACCGGATATATATATATTTTCAAAAGGTGGTCCATAGGCCAAAAAGGTTGAAACCCACTGGCTTCAGACGCAGTCGTACAAAAGCCTTCTTTGAACAGCGCGGAAGAAAGTTTTGAATAATTGTCTTCGATTTTTTTTGTAAAATATTTGCTTTCCGTTTGATGTTTGATCTTTTTTTTACTTCGCAGGGGAACCACCCCACCACCGGCGATCCCACGTGTTCGCACCCCCGAACCTCGCCCACCCCCTGTCGCC
>JGI24158J21664_10003968_pt1 | contig 18856 bp, 11 predicted proteins | sample Ectturendosymbi3_FD_21664 | JGI IMG/M metagenome (IMG submission 21664)
AGCCAGTAGTTTGGAAAAGTCCAAAAACCAGTTTAGAAATAAAAGCCGTTTTTACTTTCGCTGAGTCGCCATTCGTTAAATTTGTTTAATATCGGCCTATGCAGGTTACGATAGACCGATAGAGGAAGGTGAGAACATTGCGTGGAGACTGGATGCCAGCACCAGCACAAGATTCTCGGTTAACGAAGCTGTGGCTCAATGGTACGCGCAAGGGTTAGACTACGATTACAAAAGTGTGGAAGCTGTTCCCGATTCTGGTAAGAATACATTTTCAAGTACTGTGTACATAATGAAGAATAGAAAACATTTAAGCATGCCTTTAGTGACAAAGAAAATACCTGCCTTTCCTGCTGCAATTTAGGTCTTTTGTCTGTACTTGAAGCGACATTCCAGCATTATATTCATGGCTTGTCTAATCTTTACAAGTGTGACAACACCATATCACCAACTCGCATGTCTGAGATGCAAACAAGGTTTAAATAATTCGTTAAAAATAAGAACTTTTATAAGTTAGAAATAGCAATTAATTTTTCATTCACACTTTTGTTAATTCTGTTGAAACACGCCAATGCGTGTGTTTATTTAAGAAAAATTTTGAAAGTAAAAAATATCCTTATTGATCGTTTCCCTTTCACAGAGAGCTTCACTCAGTTGCTATGGAGGGGGACAACGACTGTTGGTTGTGCGCTCAAGAAGTACAAGGGAGAGGCATACGTGGTTGCTCGATATCGAACTGTTGGAAATGTTGAGAATGAGTTTTTTTTCAATGTTCCTCGGCCAAGATCAGGTAATAAAGGATTTGGGAATATGGTTTTGATCAAAAAACTGTCGCATTTTTTCATTAGCAACAACGGTGAAATCTAATTTAAGTAAAAATAAGAAACGCCCATTTCAAAAATGTTTTTGTCAACATATTCCTTTCAAAACAGTACGATCCAAGGACAGCCCAAAAAGGTAAGCTTTACGATCTACGAAAAACGCAATGAAGCATATGTGAGTCGTAGTGTTATCCGAGTAGGGCGCAAGAGAAGTTTGAACACAAGTGGCTTTTTGAAGTGAAACGGTTTCCCTTCCTCAACAGCACCCTCAGTATGATGGCACAAAAATCGGTTCAGGTTGGCCAGGTGCTGCTGGAGCTGAGTGGCTGAGACTTTGAATTTACAAACAGCTGTATAAAAACCGTTGTTTTCACTGCAGTGTGCAGCCGGAAATGTGCTATCGGGAGCTGTCAAGGCAACAGCGGAAACCCGGACGACTGTCGATGCGACGCTTTCGATTATCCGGTGTGTACTGGGTACTGCGTAGCGAAATGCAAAAGACCCTATGGCTATTTCGGCGAATGGATTGACAGCTGCGAAGGTTCGGCAATGTGCACTTGCACAAATGAAAGAGATCATGCCAGGGGAATTCCCCGAGGAGCGATGTGCAATTAATGACCGGAGAAGCAAATACTCAATCACATGATAGCTTATTTTCTATCGCTTTGATCGCCAAGTGTATTTAAGAATCGTTTGACAGTGTTCCATTTTCTACCTAATTTATTTATTTTTATATATTTTTTATGTTGCACGTGGATGCAGATAGTACTTGACGACAACCTCCTTGAAAATCTTCAAACGCTTTCAGGAACTTTCGATGGGCTCAACTGACCCTTCTACTAGATATAGCATCCCACAAACTGCTGCTATAATAAATTTACTTGATTTTTCAGCCTCTTCAGTCAAAAACCTGCCAGTAATCATAATCGATTCAAAACCTGTATATCACATTTGTTGGCCACCTACGGCGCAAGGGACACAAAAAGCAAAATGAAACCGTTTTTGGTATTATTGACAAATGAAACCTGTAAATAATATTTCGGTTAACACTCTTTGTCAAAAAAAACATCTAACGCAACAGTATTCTTTCAACCAACCCAGTACTCAGGTTTGCTTCCTCTTTATGCTCGGGATCCTGTAATGTCATTTCTTAAACGGTACCACAGTAAGCAATGCTATCTCTAAACCTCTCATTCAATTGAATGCAGCCCTTCTCGACCGATTTCACTACACTACGATAAACTGTGATTAGAACTTTTAAATAGTCTGTAGTCGACATGCATTCCTCGCTTCAACCAGAACCAACTGAAACAAGAGATTTAGTTACAACGCAAGCGCTGACAGCAATCTCTGAAGACCAGTAGATATAATTTAAGGTGTTTATTTGCTTTTTGTGCAGTTAATGTTTTTATACGTTTTTCTGAAATAGTAAAGATTCTGAATGAAAAACAAATTCATATTTTATGCTAAAGTAGTTCAGAGTCATTCCCGCCAGATTTTCTTAAAATATTTTTCCATTTCTCCTTCACCTCTTGAAGACCGAACAACCGCATTTTCGTTTATCTACTGCTCTTCAGCATCAGGTGCCCTGTGCATCAGGATGCAAACATTTGTTTATGCGACTGAGAGTTACGTTTTTTTAATAAAAGATGTAATAAAACTTTGTGCTTCAATTTAAAAAATGATGTATTCACTTTGCACTGGCAGGAAAACCGAGGTTTTTGACGTTTGAGACATCCCTTTCATTTTTTGTAAATATTTACCTCAAAAATGTTTTTTTAGTTAAAGTTGCAATTCTGACTTACGCATGGAAAATTTAATTCACATAATATTTTCGGCCGACAGAAAGTTGCACATCTGTGCCAGTATTTTACGCAACTGCAAGACAATTTAAAGTATTGCTAGAATCTAAAATTATTCTTATCATTTTTGCTATATTTTGTTTTTTTCTGTGAGTTATCACGCTTGCTTCCCAATATCTAACCGCTATGGATTTCCTGGAAAGTCGTTACTTGTCTATTTCACATCATCCAAGTTTTCAACAGTAATGTAAAGATTGTCATGACGATAAGCGAACTAATCACTATGTTGAAAGTATCAGAAATTTCAACATATTCCTTTTCTCCAGCAAAAGCTTTGAAAGGAATTGTACAACGTGATTTGCTTAGAAACCTTGGCAAACGCATTTTTGTTACTAAAAGATTATACATTTGTGTCATAAAACCCAAATTCCTTTCGCTTAAAACAATGTTTCATCTACACACAAAGCTATATCGTTTCAGGAATACCTTTAAAATATTTAATATTTCACTTTCCCGCAATGAGGTGTTGGAAATTTAGACAAAAATCTCAAAACGTTTTCTGTTAAAGTTGCTGATCTAAGAAACAAACGAAAACTATTACTTGTAGCTATAAGAACGTTTTTATTATAGACGAAAACGTGATTGCAGAAACATTCAAAATTCTTTATATCTAAGAGATGAAAACATAAAACTTCACGGTATTGAATATACGAGCAAAAGTTCTGACGTTACTCACAATGGGAACAAGGTTTCACAAAAATTAAAGCAATATTGGCGAAACCACCTTTAACTGCACTTGTGAATTTTATTATAGTTTTAGTCTTATCACAAAAAAAATGTTGGGAAAACATTTTCTTTGTATACCAATTTTCGACAAATAATCAATGCGTCAGTATTCGAGTTTTCATGAAAACGTAGTCTATGGAACCCCGAGTAAGTATACTAACAGAAAATATAAGGAGCGATGTAATAAACATAATTAATATAAATTAAAAAAGATGGCAAACACTAATAGGATGCGGCTTTTGACAAAACACATATTTACATACACAAAGAAGCAACCCTTCGTAGGCACTAAATGACATGCCTCAAAAAACCACATAGAAAAATCTGACTGATAAACAAAAAATGATATCCTAGTAAATCTGAACATGACGCTAAACTGCAGCCTGTGATGGGGATCAGATATTGTGGACTTCATTTTGAAGCCCGGACCGGTCCCGACATAAGTTTTTGAAGCCCGACTGAGGCACGAAAGTGATGTCCAATCACATAAACTGTGGAAATCAAAATATCTGTCATTTAAGCTCTTCAAGCTAGATCTAGCGAAGTTGTTTATTGAAACAAGTCACGACTCGCGCGAAGTGATTGGCGTGCTAATTTGCTCACTGATGTCACCTCAAAAAACGTGTGAGACTAATCTGAGCAGAGAACAAAAGAACGCAGCTGTGTTTGCAAACAGAATTAGCTGAAGAAAAATCACAACCACTTCACTCAGAAGTTATCGCGGTAAGCACAACAAATCTATGTCACGAAAAAAAGTCGTTACTCTGAATGTTATAAAAAAGTTTTGTATGCAGGCCCGAAATTGACCCGAAATATTTTGACAAACTTAAGCATGAAGCCGACATGAAACCCATCCCGGCCCGAAAAGCCTGGCCTGATTTACAACTCGATGGGTATGCAAATCGAGAGTTCTCCAGTTTTTGGGAAACTGAAATACCTTTTAGCCATCATTATTTTCAGGTCCATTTTGTTTGACCTGAAGCTACGAGCCCGAAAAGGGACCTAGCTTCGGATAAAATTGTCTTAAAAAGGGTAAAACTCTTCAGTCATGCAAGGCAATTTGTCTAGATTTGGGGTACCGTTAGGGAGGTGGGAAATTTCTCACCACTCTGTCAACCCCTGCAGCTGAACCTGATTCTGGTCCCAATGCATTGACCGCGTCTTTCCTTGAAACTCACGGGAATACGACCTATGTTTTGCTGATGACTGGGTGTATTAGTGACCCTTACCCTTGCCCGGGATCTCTTTGGAATTTTTCCAAAGCGATCATCCTTTCTCGTAGAAGATTTGCCACACATGCATTATCTAATGAGTTGGTTGACGCACGTAATTCTTTGGCGTAATGTGTTATTCTTAGATCGTTTGAAGACAAATTAAAGCTAAATTCTCATCAGTCAGAGAAAACCGCCAGAATGCTGTGAAATACTACAAATTGAAAACAAATTGGTGCATTTGCTTTGAAGGTATAACATGGATAACGCCAAATACAGCAAAGTTGTACATAACATATATGTGAGGTATGACATTGAATTTCGTATTGCGTAATGTACTAACCACTATATATCATTTGTCTTGGTTGTTGAGGAAAGAATGATAAATAAAAGCAATAAACGTAAAAAGTGCACAGACCGTGTTTAACTTTTGCCTACACATCAAAGTATCATTTCCATGCATTTTCAAAGCAAAACAGAAATGTTTCTCCTTAAGTGAGATAAAGAAAATTTACAGTGGGATTGGACGCACATTAGGGCACGCTGCGAAATCACTTATTTCGTAAGAATTGTAAATATTTGCATTCAATATGAACTACCTTTATTGCGCAATTCGTTTAATTCAAACTTTGGTACGAATACACTGCCAGCCCTTAGTAGCAGACTCACTAGACTTTCTAAACAGAATACATTGAAAATATAGCAAACGATTCAGGCAAGTCGAACACCAGACGATCTGCAAATTTAAATAAAGTCTTTCTAACTCAGCTACGTCCAACCCGCGGCCCAGTCGAGGGTTTTGTGCCGCCCAGTTTAGGTTTTCGCTGTGGCAAAAGTATCCTACATACTGACAACCTGTCCTTGTTTTGATAATTGTGAATTTAACATTTTTGATGCAGGTGGTCTTCAGTGACACTTGTACGTCTTTACCATTGCAGTTAGTATTTGAACACTTTCGGTATATTCGTGTAAGCTAAATTTAGCTTGCTAAGATCAAAGTAAGCAATTCAATGTGCAGCCGTCAATAATATGTCATTCAATGTGAGGCCCTGGTCAAGATAGTGACATACGTTCTGGCTCAGTAAGCCATTTCGGTTGGACGTAGCTGTTCTAACTGTTAACCAAGCATGTTTCAATTGCGATCTTTTTCCTCAAAGAAACCTAGACTTTCTGAAAACCTACATGTAAAACTATTTCTGCTCAGAAAACTCTTTTCGTCCTTAAGATGTTTCAAACGAAATATTTGAGCCTTGCCCTTAGCGTTCACTTTGGCACTTTCAAATAAACGGACGAATACCCGACAGTTTCTCAAATTAAACTGCGAAAGTGTTACCTCTGTTGTCGGATTATCTTAACAATTTCGTAAAATGCAGCAGATAACTTGTTAAGTACAGGAAATGTGAAATTCTCGCAAGGTTGGTGAGAGCGGAGTTTGAAATTGAAGCGTAGCATTAACCAACTGAGTACCCGAAAACAAATAAAATTAACCTAATAGGTACATGGATGGACCGTTCATAGAGATGTCATTTTTCGCAGCGTGATAAGTAAAGGCTTACCATTAAGGAAGCACATTTTTCTTTCGACTGGAAATGGCATCTTACCGACCAATTAAGTTGAAATCGTTAAATGGCATGTGCCACACAAATACTCTCCAGATTAGTACTTTTGTGTCGGAATTTAAATTCAGTTGCGCATTTAAACGAGACTCCTGAACCCATGCGAATTCGAATAGTATTTTATTTGTAAAAAGTGTAACTTGTTTCATCAAATTGTATGCTTGTTCAACTCCTAAAAGCATGTTTATTTGAAAAGCCATCACACAAAACGCATAATGCACCAAAACAGTTAAACCCTATAAGGCAGGAAGTACGTTTGCTCAAAAATATAATCTCTGCACTGAAGCACATCTTAAAAGCTTGCTGAAGCGCGCCATTGCTTAGAAACAAAAGTTACAGTATATAAGGCAGGTGCTAACCCGAAAATGATGAACATTTTTGTGCGAGAATTTTTTTCACAGGAACTCACAATGANAGCATTGCGTGAAGGAAAAAGGTATCTCATGTGTTCGTGCAACTCATGGTGGGTAANGCAGCTAAAGCANATAGATTAATTACTCACTGTTTATCCCAATATTTCAAAACTACACTACATCTGTCGATATAACGCACTTGCACGAATCGCTNGATTACTGTTTGTTTCTCAGATTAATGCATAAGAAAGTAAATCAACTGTGAACTGGTGAGCAGCGATGACCTGACCTGCATACCTTAATAAAACATCTCTCAAGAAAACTGCATGTTTTCAAAGTTTATTAGTTTCGAAAACAAGTGTCTAAAAACACAATTAATTAAATACGTCTGGCATATTCGTAACGAAAGGGATGAATCCCTTGGTCATAACATACAGGCAGATATATTTCACTCAAAATCACGTATCAACGTCACTTTTTCGGTAAACGATAAATTAAATTTCACGTTTCTCCAACACAGCCAGGAACTCTCAGAGCAGCACTTGTTTCCATTGAAAATTCCTATATGACGAAAAATAAATCACCGAAGCAGATATTAATCACGTTCGATCTGTATCAGTGCAATGCCACGCGGGCCCGTAGCCAGGTTTTAAGGGTTGGCGGTGAATACATCTTAGAGGGACAAGATTTTTGTTTTTGTTATATGTTTAAGACAAACTTTTCTAGACACAATTTATATATTTAGAAACAAATTTTTCTGGACACAAAAATTTGGGGGGACACAAAAAATTTGGGTGGCACTGCCCCCGAATTCCCCGCCATGTCTGCGGGCCTGATGCCACGTATGTTAAAGTCCAAAATATTTTACAGCTGAAATGTTGTGAATAAAGGTTGCTTTCAAAATTAGTACAAAAAATTACTTATCTTGTTTCGAATGAATTGCTTTTGTGGTATGAAGCTGTGATTTCATAGGTGGTCAAGCACTGATGAAGCACAAAATATTGATGAAAACAAGCAAAACGTTACTGCAACCAAAAAATCTCATGATTTCAGAAAATTGATGCGAAAAATTGTTTCTCAATACTGTATGGTCAATAACAAAACGAAAATTCAAAAATCAAAATGCACTTCACCAAGGTGATGCAACAATAAATTGAAATAAGACTTTAAAGATCAATTAGCTTCGATTTCCACTTTTTCAAGCGAAGAATGGGAATGAACCAACGTGTCAAGCCTTCAACTTCGTGCTGAGAGGTTAGTGAACGATGATATTCGATTGTGTTGTCACAAGCATTTTGTTTCATCATATCTAACACTATCAAATGATTACTTTGAAATATGTTCCTTTGGTTTGTTTGCCGCTTTGTGCAAAGCGTATCGCTGCTGCTTGAGGAACCTGAGAAACAAAATTTCAGATTTAAGAACTAGTCACGTCAAACTTTAGATGGATAACAGCAATTTCAGCGAATTGATATTGTGTGTAAGTCGGCCGATAGATATCAACAAAACTGAACTAATTTCGTTACTTTTTTCTTTTGATGTCTAATCCATTTTGTGACGAAAAGCGACCAATGAGAGTGATTGTCTGAAAAATCGACCATAGAATGTCGCGAGTGTGAACAAAGACAAAAATGGAAAGGAAAATAACAGGAAATAAAAGAAGGAAAAATGTACAGTTGCAAATGGCATGTTTAGCAGTAAAGCACAAGATGGCGTTACAGACCATCTGTTGTGTGCTTTTTTTGAACGTCATTTTATTAATGATGTTTCAGGTCGAAGGTGAATTGTGTGCTGTGACAGAGACCGGTACAATCGGGTTTGTAGCTCTGTGGAGAGTATATTCTCACACACATGTATATTCTCACACACATGTATATTCTCACACACATGTATATTCTCACACACATGTATATTCTCACACACATGTATATTCTAACACACATGTATATTCTCACACACATGTATATTCTCACACACATGTACTCTCTAATATGGATAAGGCGTTTCATGTAGTGGTTCCCAAGCGATGTGACGCTGTACGCTGGGCACCAAGTGCTGTACTCTGGGGTGCTAAGAGCTGTTCATGCTTTATTTGTACAAGTCTAATATGCCATTAAACCTCTTAGAAAAATGCTGTAGCTTCGCCATTGGGTGTCATTAAATATTTTTGCACTTTCTGTAGCGTGCAGTTAAAAAGTAAACTTAAAAAGGTTAGGAACTATATCTTTTTGCTAAAGTTATCGTTTTGTGATAAGTGTATTCATTCTCTATGAATCTAATTGGAAAAGTAGTCAACGGGAACAGTTGTAGGATGAGTCGAAAGGCTAGAGAGATATTTTTAAAAACAATCGCAGAATATGATTCTGATAGAAAAACGCGTCGACTGGTGGGTTGCAGGAAATACAAACTATGTTACATGTACCTGGCGTCATAGCTGACGTTTTTAATTTTCGGTTTGATTGACGTCACAATCAAACTAAGTTGCTCTGGATTGTTGCCCACGAAACGGATGTGACGGAGCGTTGGTGAACCAAGTTTAAGGAAAGAGACCAATGCTTGGTACATCACTTCCGCAGCAACATGGAAAGGATGGCCGTCGTCTATCAAAACAAACGGAAAACAGGTCTGCCCAAACATCTTAAAACCGGACACAGCAAGATTTTATGCTTTAGTCAGTTTAGTGCAATTGAAGATTTTACATCTTACTTGAAGATATTTCGTCAAGAATAAATGAATGAATGAACATCTTACTCGGCAGCTAGAAAAACGGAAAAAAAAACTTAAAATCACTGACTTTCAAGTTTCTAATCAAATGTTGATTGATGCGAATTAAAAATATTTGCAGATTAGACAAATGTGCAAACAGTAAAGACCTTTCCTATCCAGCTTCCACAATAAAATTTTAAACGCTAATAACCTAGTTGTTGGTTGTTGAAATCATTGCTTTTTGAAGACCATTGAACATCGAAGCTTTAGGCCTACGCACTGCCAGTAAACAAATCCAAAGTAACGAAAATTTTAGCCATTGACAATTTGTCGCGAAATAGAAACTACATCAGGATGTCAACATTGTTTGGTAACGTTAATTAAATAATTATCATTTCACCGCATCACGTGATGATGATGTTGGTGCTGTATTTTCATCTTTGTTGTCCTGACCAAATTTTTAGACATGCATACGCTTTGTAATCACGGACCTTTTTTGCAAGATAGCCCAAGTACTGGAAGAGCAATATATTGGGCTTGAAGGGTTTCGTTTGCCATCTGGAAAATATTCTTGTACGTAGCGTGAAGCGCTTTGCGACTTTTTTTGTTGTCTGTACCGCGCCACTTTGGCACCACCGCGTGGATCACATGGCGGCACGGTAGATCAGCACTAGGTGACGCTACAATCTGAAAAATATTAACAATTTCTGCTGACAGTCAACAACCTTGTTGGTTGTTGTGCATAAAGCTTAAATAGTGACTTTCATAGATTCTTCCTGAATTCAATCAACGAAAAGTTCACGAAAAAGTGATAATACAATTTCGGCAGATATCAAAAACAAACTTAACCTATTTTTTTCTTGCCAGCAGATACATAAACAATGCCCCATAGTCAATACATTTATTAAAAACCGAAAATCCTGTCGCTGCCGCATCCTGTGAAAACTAAAACCTTGGGAAAAAATAGGCCTTTTGTTCATTTCAATTCTCTAAAATCGGCGTTTGGCAATTGAATCACAGTACCTGGAAACATTTCCTTGAATCGTTCAGCATTGTCACAACATCACGAATATGCACAAAATGGCTGATGTCACTGTTGATTAATTCTGCTTAGGTATCAACATCCATTAATTGCTTTGTTCATTTCATTAAAATAATGACACATTGACATAAAGACATTAGGTTCTCTTGCTGTTGCCAAAACAACATTTGACCACATTTTCCCAGTTCAAATACTAAACGATTTTTTATTACAAAAGAATCCCGAAACAGTGGAGTTGTATGCATTCAAGGCCGCAACCAGCTGACATTTTCGGGGGGTCAAAATGATTTTCGGGGTCAAAATGATTTTCTGGGGGTCAAAATGGTTGCAACTTCTTGTTGTACCTAATGACCAAACATGCTTTTGAAAATTTCGTGGGGAGGGAGGGTCAGTTGCCCGGCATGCACCTACACATTTATCTTTGTTTCCAAATAACAACTTTTAAAATGCAAATGATGAAACAATCATTGATGCGTCACGCTTACCTTGCTTTCGGCAACTGGCCCATGCATAGCTATGTGCAGTTTTACCAGTTTCGGAATTTCGAATGCTCCACGTTTTGCAACTGCCCACGCCAACTCTCCTGTGACGTGCAACTGGCTGTTGGTTTCGTTGACAATGACGTCGCAATCTACTTCTGTGATGTCACCTTCGTAAATCTCCACTTTAATTCCAGCTGGCGTGATTGTCTTTTTCAAATTAAGCATGACGTGAGTTAGTAATTATCATCTGTATTCCAGCATTTGTTTTTTTAATTGTTTAACATAGTTAAACATGTTAAACAATGTTAATTGTTAACATAGTTAAACAATTAAAATGTTTTGGAATCTGATCAGCATGAAAACTATTATTATTATATTTACTACTGTGGTGGTCGCACTTAGATTCACAATTAAAGAACAAGTCACTCTTGCATTGGTAGAGGTGGTAGACAACTTGCCAATCAACAACCCGAGTCATTTGAACTTCATGAACAACCTCGAATCAATTTCCGAAAACAAATAGTCGTTTTTTACATAAATTAATATAACTTTCGTTCACCACCTTAGAAAACAAGCAACAAACAATTTCCTTCTACTGCAAACATTACGAAGACATTGAAATACTGTTCTTCAAAAAAGTGATCTGGAATTCTTCCGTTTCCAAATTACTGTACCTCAAAATGCAGTTTATGATTTTGTTTGAAATAAAATGGACTTTTCATCTTTGGGATGAACCACGGTTTAAAAATTTGGTGATCAGATAAAGATGTCTTCGTTTTTCGCACACGAGTTGTCGAATTCTGTTGTGGATGGAAACAAACAAACAAACAATAAAACAAAAATACACTAATGTAATTTTCTGCTTGCTTTTTCTTCAGGAAAATATGGTTTGTATTTCAATGCGAATCATTCCGAATGTGCTTCATAAGCTAATAGCAAATAGTAACTGAATTAAATCGATCAAACATGCAAATTTATGAAAATCATCTAAAAGAATTTGGTTGAAGCACATAAACAATAAAAGCTTATAATTAGCACTAGCTAAATTCGTTTTTGAATGAAAATGCGATTTGAGCATTGCAATTCCCTCTTGATTTTGACGTAATAATGCTCATATAATTAGCACGCACTTTCTTGACGAGATCTGCCAACATTTAAAACGTACCTTCTGGGGCCCTGACTGAGGACGAACTCTTGATGATGGCCATCTGGCGTAATGATTATCAGCAATAAACCTTCGATTTGATACCGCAGTTGCGTAGTTAGTGCTGTAGTTGCTTTCGTCAATGGCTGGAGAGCCATTGTAAAACGAGTGTCTTTCAGCGTTTGGACAATCGCAGACATGGAAGGTTTTCTCAGACCTGGGCCATCGAGGTGGGGGGGCTCGACTTGAGAACGGAGGAAGATGCATGACCTTTTGTTCATTATCTGGTAGGTATCGTAGAGACTCCCTCGAAAGCAAAGTGGGCAGTCGGCCAGAAGGCTGTCTTACTTCGTGAGCCATACCTTGGAAATATTTACATTAGAGAGGTTATGTTAGCGGTATCAAGTGTATTGAATGGAGCTTTTTCGATTGGATCCAAGTTGCACCGTGTTAAGTAAACATTTTTGATGTCATAATGGTCGTAATTGCTTATCCGTCTTTATTGCTTATGATTAAAAATATTTGACTCACTATGACACTGTTTGCTTGCGTTGTTGCTTTTATAGTCAGGTAACCTGATCGGACAAGGAAAAAGTGAAAGAGAAAATAACCATCTATGTGTCCTGAACTCGGCGCTTTTTCATTGCTTCCCTGTCTATAACCGCCACACATGACTTATTCACTTGTCGCTTCTGATAAAGTTTTGAAAAATTACTGTTCGAGTCGCACAAGAAGAACCTCCATCCAGTTCTAAAAAATACATTGCTCTATTATTTCTTGGTTGTCCAACACCAAACATTTTGACAAGCACTGCTGTATAAAAAAGCTTCACTCATTTAGAAAAAAGCAATGAACTGCCCGTCATATTTGTTGAAACGGCAATCCTGTTAATGTTACTGACTCAAAACGTGCTATGCGAGTGTGTCATTTGGAAACAAACAAATGGCTGTTAATAACATCAACGAATGTTTCTATCTTATCTTCCAGCTAATGTCCAATCACTGACACAAGCAGTTTTCAACAGTTTCTCATTTTTATGGCGTGTAAGAAGCGTTACGCTCAAAGCAAAAAAACTCAGATTACGTTTCAAGACGAAAAACGGAAAGTATCTCTGTTTGTTTCGATATCTGTGTTCCATTTTCATGTCTTTCTTAATTGAACAGAACGTCTACCCAACACTGGCACGTTTGCTGTTATAACCTTACTTTTTGTTCGTTGGATAAAATTGTTTGCTACGTGTTCCTAAATGTGTTTTGTGTGCATATCATAAATTAATATGTCCTATCAACACAATCAGGCGCTTTAATTCGTTAAAACAGCCTGTACATTTTCAAAATTAATTTAGTGCATTTAATCCCTGACAACTTAACACGTATTAGCCCTCCAGAAAAGACAAAAGCAATAACCTGCATGATACAGATGGAATCAGCGAACACCAACTGGGAGTAGCATATGCTCTGGCATTCTTTGGCCGTTTGGCCATTTGCGCCATAAGAGATTTAAAATTCCTTAGTTTTACTACTCTCCTTAAGGTCACATCACCGTGGAAGTGCTACCTTGTTTTTACTAAAAACCAAATAAGAAAATTGACAAATTACTTATCTAAGAAATCTTATTGGTTATACCAAGTCCTCCAATCAGCATGTTTATATAGAAGGTTTCAAAAAAACGCCATTTTGCATGTTCAACTCCTACAATGCAAGACGTAACTCGATATGCTACGAAAATTGAATGATTTTAATATTAGCAAAACACATATGCTCTGCACGTTGTTATTCAACCGGATTTCCATTACACAAATGTGCATACCGGATCATTTACTAGGATATGCCAAAGCCAGTGGTGTTCCAAGGAGATATGTGAAGTATGAGTAATTTGAAATTGTATGTTGGGATGTTTGATGATATATTGGTATCGTTTTTCTATAAGCGCCACAGATTTTTAAATTACGGATTATTCCTATTAACATATAAAATTCCACTCACTCTCGCAAGGCGCATCCGCTCATCTAATCTTTATTCTCTGTATTATGCTATATGCATTACTACGCTGTGGTGCTCTGTACTTGATATGTTGCAGAGAATTACTGAAATTTCTAGCCAGAAATTTGTGCATTGTACCTGAAAGATTTTTGTTACTTGATATGCTGAAACGTGTAGTAATTTCCTAGACTAGCCGTTGCGTTTGTTATTATAAGTTCTGTGCGTGGTAGTTGCAAGTGATATTTATTCGGGTGCCACTTGCAAACGAGCAAGTTGCAAGTGGCTGATAGGTGCCAGCACGTTTGTGGTACTATAGTCGCAAGAGAGTTATCGTGTTATGATGTTAACACGCTCTCAAAGTATTGCTAGCGGTTAAATTTTGAGGAAATGAAACTTGTATTGTACTTGAGATTTGTTTTTTTGGAACTGAGTTGCTGCTATTTTGGGAGATTGATCTCTGAAGTGGTCGCACGAGAAATACTTTTTATTTCTCCATTTTTCTTCCTTGCGTTTTTCAAGTTGCATTGTCTTTTGTACAAATACAGTATGCTTCATAACCGTAAACAATCGAATAAAATACCTAATCCGTCCTTCGAAAATGAAAGCTCTCCTAATAAAAGTCAGCGAAATAGTCCAAAGAATAATTTCTTGTTTCCAGTTAAGACTGGTGAAATTAGTTAAAAATTGTTCGCACACTTGCATCCTGTGAGTTGCGTCTCCGATCTACAAGCACCAACCTTGCTTGATTTAGAATCGGAAGACCTCATCTGTACGTTCAAATCTTGTTTTAATGCATCATATATTCAGCTTGCATACTAATATACTATGCTCCTCACCAAGCCTGGAGGTCGTGTTGCCACGTTCGAGACAGTCGTAAGGACGATGGAGAGAGTCCGATCCACTTGTACTTCCGTAACCAGACGAGCTGTTTGACGACAGATACTCATTTGATTCACGCCTCACGTACGGGACTCTGAGACGAAGTAGACATATTGATGTAAACTAAAAGTTAAAAGACCATTGACAGCGACAACATTGTCAAATATATGCCTCAAATGAAAATGTGGTTTCTTGCTGCTTATCTGACTTACGTTCCATGTTTAAGACTTTGCGTGACTGATTACATTCGAAAAAAGACACTGAGAAGATATCCTTGATGGGAAAATATATATTTCAGGCACAATATGTACTTATTACTGATTCATTACTAAAAATATTTTATTTGGCTTGACTTTCTATTTTGAGGATTTACATAAAATCTACGCAATATGACAATAAAAGCAGTTCTTTTACTTTAAGGCTAAACCATACATATAAGAATCACTGAATCCAAGGTTTGTTATGTGGGGGAAGGTTGGTTTGGGAGAAAAATGAATCCCTTCTTTCTGGCGAAGTTAATCCATCATTACCGAAGACTGGCATTTCATCGGAAAAGTAAGAAACTTGCATGCAAAAAATCGTTTATATTGGCGCACATGTCTTCATGAGCTTCACCTTACAAATTAGATGAACTTACCCGGCTAACTGGCCAACAAAAAGATGATGGTTGCAAAAACGGAACTATTTTGAAACATTTTTTGAAAGCGAATATGCTATTTTAGATAACAGTGAGATTCCTTTAGGGATAAGATTACTTGATCCAACCGCTCAAAACTTATCAAGGAATATTTACTCTCGTTGTGAAATTTGTCAGATCAAATTATAACAAGCAAACAAATTCATTATTTTGCAGATCTTCTCAGTTGTAGTTGTTTGACGCAAACAAATCGGAAACGGAAAAGTACTTTTCCCATTTCGGGGAGTAGCCAAAGTGAAAACAAAATTCATGGCACAGTTCAAGGATCTCCTCAGTTTCCATTTTACATTATTTGGTCGATTTGCATCAAGGCCAAGTGTTTCTTACTGAATAAAAATTAGTTGGTTAAACCCGGTGTTTTCTTGTATGCAAATGTAAATCTGCATCATCAGCAACAGGTACTGTTGAACAATTGGGTCTCATTGTCATGTCACAAGTATACTGTTGTTTTTGTTCTCTATACTATACTCAACGCAAACAAGCATGTCAAACCATTTTTAACTGGTAAGTTCTGCGACTCCATACCTTGGAATCCTATACATTTCAGAGTTTTCTGATGTAAAGTCTAGTTGCCCGCGGTGTCTGTCAACCGGATAAGCAAGGTCACCCTGGGGCGTGTGGTCACGCAGAGGCAACAGCAGTCTTCCTTGAGCGTAATAGCTCAGTTCAGACCTGCTATCGTCTCGGTAAAACTGTCTTGTGGTGCTGTACTGTTTGTTCATGGAAAGAAACCCTCGGCTTTGAAGTTTTGATGTGGTCTCCGGGGCCATCACTGCACAAGATCTTTCCCGCGTGGATTGTCTTTTGTAGCGCGGGGTAGCTTCCGAACATAAAGCGTTCAGGAAAGTTCGCTTGGCCTCCAAAGCTTCGTGGACAGGACTGTAAAGCACAAGTCGCCCTTCGCTGCCAATTTCTGTTGAAAAGAGCAATGTAAACGTTTATATCGCAATATAAAATAAACATTTTTTTTTAATATTTGTGAGACAATCTATGTTTCAAATCGACAAGTTTCGTTCAAACCTTTAATTATAATGACAATATTGTAACCAATGACAATATTGTAACCAAGAATAACAAATTTGAAAAGTTCTTTGTAATTAAAATATACTTTGCCGAGCCCCTTTTCTAGATCAACATATTTAATGCAAATTTATTGCTAGTTACTAAAATTTTTAGGTAAGGAGCTCACGAACTGAGGATGATGATGCAGTAGTTGACATTTAGTTAAACACTCAGTGTTATTCGCACCAGTCAGCAATAGTCACAAGCCTGTTACTGCATCGAAATGAGGGGTAAACCTATTCATAAATCAACAAAGTACATAAAGACGAACAGCTTGTTGCTAACACTCAGTCTTTCATTCAACATTTCTTACAGGTTACGTTTGATTAAAATTGACCAGACTCATCAAACAAACACAAACACTTGTTATTGTGCTGTCGTAAATAATCGGTAGCTTACCTTTAACCATAACCTTGGGATGGAACTTCTTTACGTGATATGTCGCTCGATGGTATTGATGTAAAGTTATGTTTTTCACGTGGTTGTTGAGCAGCACAGCCACCAACCTGCTGCTAATATCGTAGTAAAAGTCCATGAACTGCTGAGCAGCAGCATGCAATTGTTCTCGGTCTGATTGCAACGTGGAGCAAAAGACCACAGAATTGCTAGAACCAGACCATGATATGGAGATGTGATGTACCTGTCATTTCAATTGGAACAGCTAAATGATTTACTGAAAACGCTGAATTTCCCTTCGTTGCATATGCATGCAAATAATTTCATTGCTCAATTAACGTTACTTCCCTTCGATAAATGCTTGTATTTGTTTTTGATGTGCAACATTCATTAAATTTGCCTATTTAGAAATACTTGAGATAATTTTTTTGTATCTACATCAATTACTTCAAAATTTTTTACAGGAAAATGTGACTGTAAATAAAAACACTCCAAATTATCAAACGATACAGTACTACGTAAAGTTGCGAACGTACTTGCTGTATTTTAGCAAAGTCTTCATAGTGGCAGTAAAGGATGTAAGCCATGACGTCAGGTTCAACTTTTGTACGTAGTAACCCATCTTCAGCAGTTTGCAAAACAACCACCGCTGGAGCGTTTGCTCCAGATTGTACCGGAGATGAAGAGTTCTGACAAGTGTTCACAGGATCTTTTGCTGAAAGCAAATCAGAAGCATTGGTAACTCAGCTGAATTAAGGTGGCTCAAAAAAGTCAACGAGTTTAATTTGAAGCTTGTAAACGAATCTTAAACAAGTTTTAACAAAACTTAAGCAGATTTTTCATGTCATATATATTAGAGCTATACTCACATGCAGAAACTAAAGCTTTCCAAACATAGGCACCAAAATACAAAACCAATTTCTGCAAAGTTCAAAGTTTTTGTATTGTGCGGAGAGTTTTTGTATTTTGTGACTAGTTTTTCCATTCACCCCATTGTGCATTAAAATTTAATGACGTTCTTCGCCCCAACTTGTGTTTTTCACCACCCGATTTTCCGATTGTGATTCTGTTCTTGTAACCGAAGTCCACAGGAGTTGTTGAACATTAGTTTCATAGCTACAATATTGTACAAATGATGCACTTCTAACGTCCTACAGGGACTGTCTGATAAGATATGTTCAAATATTGCAGCAATATTGCACAAACGACGCCAGTAATTTCTATAATCATCCCAGTTTTCCGGATTGGATTTTATTTTAGAAGAAAACTTCACGCAATTCTCAGTGGTATAATTTTTTGACAGTAAGCAGAAGCACTCTTCAAACCAATTCAGTTTTATGAGAAAGAATCACTGATAAATCAGGGTTACTGCAAGGCATGAGGTTGTCAAGCAAGGAAAAGGGTGAAAAATTGGCGAAGTTTATTGACTATAAAGTGAAATAAAACAGCTGATTTTATAAACTTGGCTCATATTTGGAAAAATGGCGCAATAAACACGAATCGTGGCTATGCTAATTTGTCAACGTTGATCACACCTCTCAATACAGATTTTTTGTACACTCGTTTGCGTTACAGTATTGCTGTACTTCTGCACAGTTTTGAATGGAAAGTTCGTTTCCCGACTATTTTTGCGAAACGAGGAAAAATAATTTTTATTCTTGGTAGATCCAGTTATCAAAGCAGTGTAGAAGTAGAAAACAGGGATATCTCTCCAGGAGTTTCTAGGTATCCCTGGTAGAAATCAAGCCAAGCATAAGCAACCTGTAATTTCTATCTTTTAATTGTACATTTCCCTTTGAACATATTCCCTCCTCCCATAGCCATCTTTATTCCATACTTTTAACCCTATTGTACATACTCCCATTATTAACACAACTAGG
>JGI24158J21664_10003969_pt1 | contig 18853 bp, 15 predicted proteins | sample Ectturendosymbi3_FD_21664 | JGI IMG/M metagenome (IMG submission 21664)
TTTCAAAGGGGCCACCAACAACAACTGTGATATGCAAGTACTATTCTTTGAAAGGGGCCCAAACAGCAACTTTATTGCGTAAGTGCTATACTTTCAAAGCGGCCCCACTATCATTTCCAATGTGCAAATAAAGAAAAGCTTCAAACCAACTTCTATACCTAAAAAATTGTGGGTTAAAATATCTTCCAAAAAGTTCTGAGAAGACCCTATCAAATAAGAGCAAACATTTATACCAAATGATAACTTTTTTGCCAAATGATAATTTTTACACCAAATGATGATTGTTAGAGATTGGAGTGTTTGGTGTATTGATAATTTTATAAAAATGGCACATTTGGACAGAAAGTATCCACATTTGAACAGAAAGTAAGTGGAGCAGCAGAAAGAAGGATGAAATTTAAAGCAAATTTAATGTTATAAATCTTCTTGGTTGTTGTTTATGGTTTCATGCATTCCCATAAAGGCATGAATGTGAACAAATTCAGTTTACCAGCTACCAAGCATTTTATCAAAGGGGAAAGTGTGAAACTTTCAAAGGGGTAAACTTTGTGGTTTATTCATGGTGAATGCAGAGAAATGGGTCGAGAAAATAAAAAGTGGAGGCGATGCCAACTTGCTATTGCCCAACTTTTGTGTGTTGCCAGGCTTGTCTTCCCACCTTTCAGTGTTTTCAAAGTTGTGTATCATGACCACCTCTTTGCATTTTCTCCTTCTGCTATGCCAGTCATGCCGTAGTCGCAGGAACGTATCCTTCGGTGACCATATCTTAGGCATGATCAAAAGTGCTTATTACGGTTGGATGAGTATGATGACGTCATCAGAGGGGCCCCCTATTTAGTCATGTCTCGGTCCCCCCAACCTTAAACCCACCATTGATAATGATACAACAGTTTTGAGATGAAAAACAGTTAGCTTTGTTGTTTTGCAAGACCATGTACTATACTCTATAACAAAAAACTAAAGATGCTTAAAAGAGTGGGGATCCTTTGCATTTCGGATCCCTTTGGGAAATGGTGGGGGTACAGACTCCCGAATACTTGCACCGCCGCCCAAATTGTTTCCATCCTGAAGAGTTTACCTTTCCCTTCGGAATGTTTATCTTGTTATAGTTTACCAGGATGTAAAGCGCGGTGGAAGCAAAGTCAAGCAAGATTTTGGGGAAAACCGTAAAACCTCCAGAGCGCTTAATTACCTCAAACAAGCTTCTTGCAATGGAGACCGTGAGACCAGTTAATCAAACGACAACGTACAAAGAACTGACGAAACGCCTCCCTCATTCTTCCTTGAATCGTATCCAACTGCCGTCCCGTATGAATCGAAAACTGATCTACGCTCACAAAAACAGCTAGCATTCACGTAGATTGGCCTAAGTTAAGCTTATTGGCGCAAGGCTTAAACCAGGGGTAGCCAACCAATCAGAGACCACAAGAGCTACACTTCTTACTGTGTCACCGCAAAGAGACACATCAAACATCATACACATGGATGGGCATACATGAACATCACTACATCTCCTCCTTACTCACGTACATACCTTTTTTCAGCTAAATTTATTGTAAATACCACATAACAACATGACAATGACAGACATTTTACAAGCAATTTATTGTTATGCATGTTATTTAGTGGAACTTCTGGTAATTACGTAAGAGTGGCATGAAACCAGGCAAAGAGCCCAATGCGGCTCGCGAACCGCGGGTTGGCCACCCCTGGACTAAACACCTTCATGTAGATTAGGGTCAAAGCGCTGGACACCGAAAAAGTATTGCTGGCCAGCTTGACTCATCAGTCGTCAAACACCTATCGACAATGTAATCTTCTTGGAGTTTGAAATTGATTGCCAAATTTTGGTTGAATGTGGCGTCAACATGAAGTGATATGCGATCAAATTTTTTTTCGGCCAACTTAAAATTTGACCGCTGAAAATCGTTTCGGTTAAATTTATCGATGCTTGGCACATAGGTGTAGGAATAGGCAAATTTTTGAGGGTGCGAAGGATTTTTTCCCGAATTCTCCCAAACTTGCCCGAAAAGCTCCAAAAAAGTGACCACCAAAAAAACTCTGCGTGCGATTCTGGGCGCCAATTTTTTTCAAAGCAGGTTGGGCGCAACTTTTGATTTTCAGGATTTTTTGAAGGTTTTCAGAGATTTTTCCCAAAATTCCACGGATTTTACCCGGATTTTTACCAAATCGAAACTTTTGCGGGTGCGCTTGCACCCCCTGCACCCTCACCTCCTACACCAGTGGCTCGGCATCAGGGCTTCTAAGACAAGTTTTTCCAGGGGGTACGAAGACCGATACCGGGGAACCCCTATCGCTTCTGGGGCCCTCGTCGAATATTGTATAGCTTGTTTGTATACTAATCAGAATATAGATCAAACTTCTACCATGCTAAGATTTAGAAATAAGTTAACTGATAAACTGACAACTGCCTTACATCAGTAATTTTAGGTTTGATTACAGAAAAACTTAGTGTACGTATTTTCATCCTCCTGGCCCCAGTACCTACTGGGCCGGGGTACGTTGTGCCTTTTGTATCCCCTCTCGTAGGCCCTGCTTGGCATTGTGACTGCTGTTACGTAAAACGTCATCAAAACGTGTTTCGAGTTTCGAAAAAATCAGCCTAAACAAAGAGTTTAATGTAGCTTACGCAACCTGACAACAAGGATATAATTGGCAACAACAAAGATACAAAATATTTAGCCTTTGTAACACTAAAACAAAAGTAAACGAAACAGAAAACGAGAACAGTTCCTTGCATACCATGCTTTCAAAAGCAAAAAAATGATATTCGAAGCTAACTTCATGCACCTTCTCTTGTTATGAGAGAAAACTCCAACCACGCCAAGGCAAAAACAATTCGGATTGCTGGTCAATGCAATGCAACGCCAAACTTTTCTCCCAGATTACATTCGGAATTAACAAGATCATGAACAACAAGCAGCAGATAATGATACGTTCTATAAACTCCTTGTAGCACAGCAAATAATAAGCGGTTACGATGCTAAAATGATCGGGCCTAAACCTTTCTCATTGGCGCCTCCCCATGACTCGCGACCGATTCAAGTGGCTGCAGAGTGTCGCCCTGATTGACTCAGTAAGTCTCGGTCATCTTTAACTAGTCTGTCTAATTAGCTGCAGCGCGCGGAAAATTGCTGCGTATTCGCTTTACATATGGCCTTGCCACTTGCGCAGCTAACAGGTAATCTCCACTGCCGCGAGATGCCTGTGCAAAAAGACGCCTAGCACAAACGTCAGCAAGGCGCTTGTCGGAAACGTGTGAGCGCCTTGTTGCACGTACAACATGTGCGCTTCGAAGTATTCGCAGCAGTGTTGTTGTCATGGCCAACACGGCAGGGAGCAGGTCCACAAGGCACAAATTCGAGATTAGCCAACCTCCAATGCATAATTGATGTTCGACGTCTTTCGGACATGGTGGAATTCAGGAATCGATACGGTGAGCGGCGAAAAGGAGAGAAACAGACTCGGCTTCGATTCATAAACGCTCTCGCAGTTTACGACAAGTGAGAAAAAACGGATGCCGCCGCATGAGAGACTATCGAGCGCGTCGACCCGCAGAGCAAAGCTGGCACTATGTTTTTGTGTTGACGCCAGAGGTTAGGAACTGTTGCTAAATGAATTTAAAGGGGATCAGCTCCAGCAGTAAGACGCACTGGGGAACAGAGAGATTGACATAATCCTTTTTTCTCAGACGATTCTTGTAGTTGCGAAATTTAAGCCAACGGCCAGCATTCTTCAGCAGACAGAGCAGTGCTTTTCTGCAATGCGCGAGTTTTATTGCAAACCGTACCAGCACGAATGACCGAAGGTTTTGCGCACGTCGATTGTGTAACCCGATGATGGCAACCCATGGCCAGGGGCAGCAATCATCAGTGAAGCATTACTGATAAGGAAAGAGCTTACCTGAGAATAGGTTTCGTAATTTACACGGTCACTCCATGGTTGAACGCACACGTACAACGTCACACAACCTACACTTCGCGATGAAGTAACTGTCTGCATTGGTACGGACTAAGTTCATGATATTGGTTGAACATGTACACCCGGGAATACGGCCAGGTTGTCTATCAGTAAAATGTTACCTCCATAATTAGCCTGCAGCGGATTGGAACAGTTTGGGCTAGTTTTGTTGACAAATGTGTCTAGTACATACTAGCTCTGTTGTTGACCAGAATATTGAGCATGGAAACGGAGGACATGGCATTAAACGCTTTCAGCTAGGTCATAAATGAGCTAATGGATGAGCGCTTGCTTGCGGCATTGTAGTGACACATAAGCGGGCGGAAATGCGTTCTTTATTTGTTCTTTTCGGAACAGGTTCATTATTTGCATAGTCTGGCTTTTTGACGTAACAATGAACGAGTCCTGAGAAATCGGTTTTTACGACGCACTGGATCTGATGCAAACCGCCCGTTACATTATCTACCTTCGGAGCAGCGAAGGCGAATGTTTGCTTTTTTGCTGAAGCCTCATGCTGGCACACGATCACAACAAAGTGCAATGAAACCGAGAAAATCGCTGCGGCTAAGAAGAGAAAATAATGCATAGGAGAACCGGCATACCTGGGTAAGGTTGCATAAAAGCATATTTTGCCGCAGAGTGCCATTCTCTAGAGCTTCTAAATTCACCGTAATATAGTAGTTTTTGTTAAAGTGAGAACGTCTGCTGAAAAAAAACTGTGACAGGTTCAGGGATTAATTTCCACTTTTGCTTTTAATTGTAGTGCGAATGTACTCGTTCTAGAACGTGCCGTGTTTGCCTTGTCTCAAATGTTCTTTCAGACTTACTCAAATGTTCTTTCAAGCTTTGGGGCTATAAGTTTGTAAGATCAGGTTTTGAGTTTAAATGGCGCAAATCAAGACAGAGGAGCAAAGTTCGAACACTTGCGGAGAACCGCGGATTCCCTTTGCTGTTGCGTATATTGTCGGACTTGATTTTGCCGAATGTCAAGCGGTTTCCTGGAGCGTATAGTCCGAACAAGAGAAGGTCATCTAAAAATTTAAAGGAAAGGTACCAAACTGGAACTCAAGCGAATAAAGCAAAATTGCGAAACAGGAACTTCCCGTGAAAATTAGACTCAGCATATATCATCACAAAAATCCAACATCAACACCTTTGGATGTTAAAGCTGGCAGTTCAAACATTGTTTCCACTCGAAATTTTAACATTTTTCTAGTCCGAGATGACAACAAAATTAAGCGGTAGTTGGCAAGTGTTTTTCGTTCTGCACGATTCTTGTTGTTTGGCTTGTGGAGAAGAGTACCGTTGGTGTTAATGTAAGACCTCGAGATTTCCGAGGGATGCTTTGCACATGCGCAGCCGAATCGCTTCTGTGCACTTCGCAATTCTTCTTTCTGTGTTGTTCAAGCAAAATGCGAGAAGCTCTCTTAGCATTTTTTGCTCATTACGAGACAGCAGCAAAGACTACAGTAGATATAAAGAAGCTATGTGGGATGCACCCAGTTGATGGGCAACCCTGATTAGGTATGCGGCTGCGGGACCTTCGCATATAGGTTTTGTATCATAATTTTAAGCTGAAGAGGTTATCGTCGTCGAGGGGCAGCGTTAATTGTAAAATCTTAGTAATAGGCGCCCTGAAATTGATAGTGAAAAAATCAGTGGATTTGGGTATTTACTAGATGTGCAGCTGAATGAAAAATTGAAATAACTTGCTGGCTTATCATCAATGCGTATGTTATCATTTTAAGCAAAATTTTCCAACCAAGTTTTGGTAATATATGCTCGACTAGACCTGGTAGCGATAGCAGTGGTTTCAGAAAGAACACGGGAAAAAGCAGTCCACAGCTTTAAAACTGGTCAAAGATAAGAGGGCGATTTTTCAAATTTTTCTTTTTGAGATCAAAGTAGGATTTCAATAAAANTGTGGTCTTCACTAGCAAGCTCATTAAACTCTGTAAGCTGCATTGTTTACTTCGTAAAAAAAGCAGCAAAAAGTATAAAAAATGCTTCCTTCAACTTTTTCTGAAAGTTCAAATTTTTCAGTAGATCCTCAAAGGCTGATTTTTTCGTGTGTCCCGAAAAACATCAAAAAATGATAAGATCACGTCGCACTGCTATGGTATTCAGGATCAAAATCTCGAAATCGATACGCGCAATGCTGGTTTTGCGATGACCATTGTGTAATCTGGAGCTTTGCCACCAAGTTATCGAAAAAAGGTTTAACATTATGCACTGTTTTAGACATATAAACAAACAATATCTCGCCTCAGTAACTGGTCGTAATTGCTTTCGATCGCAAGCCGAACGTGAAGCAGCTGATGTACGTTCGAAAATGACAACTCCGCTTTTTCACGCCATTTTAGTTCTGACTAGCATTTGGCACGCCACAACAAGCGGTGCTCGAAATAGGAAAAGGTGCGGCGACACGCAGCCCAGGCTAACGACTACGCCCAGAAGGACACATGCGCGTCTTCGGATCTTTTCATTGCTGCTGATCATCTGTTGTCGCAGGCCATCTGTGAAATCAACTGCTTCCTCGCTGTCCCTGGCAACCGCAAGAAACAGTTGCAGACGTCGTCAAGAACCGGCGAGCATGGGTCAAGATTCCTTCATTCAGCAACGTATGCCTGCTGTTTCGCAAAAGACGATGCATCAGGGGGCGTTTTCAACAAACTATGCTGGATTACTAAAAGAAAAACCACCTCCGATTTCAGCGTCTCTTCTGAAAGGGATTTTGGATAAGGAAAGCGTATCGAAAAAGAAAGAGCGTCCTGGTCCAGGAAAGGTAAGGATTGCAAACGGAAATAGTTTCATTGTGTGCTGGTTGCTCTGCTTTTGCGGAAGAGACAAAATCGGTGATAAAACAAGCGGTAAACAAGTATTCTTTTTCACATTGTGGTTTGTGACTGACTAATGCTGATTGCGATCAAATTATTTGAGTACCTACAACTTTTGAGTATTACACTGAGCTTGGATGACGACTGGATGCATTTTACCGTTTGGCTTCCCATTCTCGCGCAACATCTTAAAGTTTGCAACAGGAACGAAAATAAGTAAAAAATAAACCATACTACAAGACAGTTACTTGTAAAGGAGGATTTTACTGTCCGGTATTAGTGCTGCTAAACTTTATTATTGTTTGGACTTGGTTTTGGACCCATGGTGAGAAAATAGCAACGATGGTTTATTTTTTAAAGTTTGATAAATTATGCAACAGCTGCAAAGCAACCAATCAAATCATTAGTTGATTCTGTTTTCTTCCCCATGCAGAGCTCCCAATGATATCATTCAGTTTTCGCGCTATACCAGCTAGATATATTTCAAAACTGTTGCTGTGGTTTGGAGAATAACCTTTTTTAAGTTTGGTAGTAAACCCTGTAAGTTTAGATGTCTGGCACCCTCGGACTCGACATTTTTGCGACTATTAGCTGTTGGTAAGGATTAAGAACAATTGCGCATCAGCTAAATGCCATTGCTGTTTAGATGTACGTATGCATTTATCTCACAGTTTCACTTAGGCAGCACATCGCGTTGCTGCTCGGGCAATAAAGACCATACCAACCGTCTACACATACCAACCCTGACCAGGCGCCAGAGAAAGACAGCGCACGCGCAAATAACACAAGCTTTGTAAAAACTTAAAATGTACATTTTTATGTTTTTGCATATCTTGGTGACGTTTCCCCGGAGAGCGACGGCTTGAATATGATACGCTTAGTGTTTTTTAGGAAGCTGAAAATTATTTACAGCTGCAATTGACTCTGCTTTCACATCATTGCAGGATGTTTTTTCTTGCACCCAGCGCGGTTCGTTCGCTTTGACTAGAACAGATACGGTTTTTTAAGGATACTTGAAGAATGCTGCCTCCTGCCACAGTTATTCTCGCTCCTTTTACAAAATATTTGCGCACCCGCACAATGGGTTTGTTTCCAGTTCACCGTCAAACAATATTTACGGAAGAGAGCGCAGCGTCAGAGCACTCAGGCAGCTGCTGATTTGATTGTCAACTTTATTTTAGGCCCACGTAACCGTTGCCGAATCGATTTTTCTTTCGTGGCATTTGTCAAGCGCATGTAAATGCTGTCAAACTCCGATGATTTCATCCGCGCTTTAAGTCAATGCACCGAATGCTGGTTGTAACACTCCGCATTTACCTTCAACTGATTTAACGTGTGTTTTCTTCTAGTTTTTTTTCCAGCTAAACAATAAATGTCTTTTAAGAAGTTAACTAACTTCACCACGTTTTGTTAAAAATCCTGCAATTCCATAACAGCCTCATAACTGGTGGGCCGTTTTTGCTGATGCCAAAAATATTAGCATCAAAACGTGTTACAAGGTCGTCCAACGAAAAAAGCCAAATTTTTCAAGTGGTGTTTAGATTTCCCGTTTCATTTCCCTTTACGTGATCTGTAGCACAGCAACGTAACAGGGATTTGTGTACGGAGCTGACAAAGCACGCAAGCGGCCGTCGTCATAAGTTTACGATGCCATGGCTGGAAATGCAGCGATTTGCTGGGCGGCTCACAGTTCGGAATGCAGCAAGTTTCGTGTCGTTTTAGCGGAAACAGCGCTTGCCACATAGAAACCGCTCACCGGAAATTGGTTTGTTTCGCCTGTACTCGAGGGAAATACTGTAACAACGCAGTAGGCAATCAAGCGGGACCCAGCATCAGTTGGTTGGTCTTCACAGTCGTGCTGAGAGCGACGGCGTCTGGCACACGTGAGCGCAATGGTTTGGATCGTTTCTCTTGAGAACTCGTGCTTTTCTCTGAACGCAACAAGCCTAAGATTAGAGCAGATGTTCGATATTCCTACCTTTAAGGTCCTCTAAATCTCTATGCCTCATTTTTGGTGTGTTGGTGGCTCGTTTATCCTTGTCGGAGAGAAGTGGTGTGGCTCAAAGCAATTTGAAAAATTCGAAAAACATGTCGAGGTCCCAGTCTAGCAGTTGTAGTGCACAACAGCAAATTTCCGAAAATCGCGTCGATTATCAATTTCGTTTCCAGCATACTTTTCAGGATTAAGCGAATGTTTTCGTATGTACGATGTGACGTGCCCAAACAACGTCATTAGCTATTAGAGTCGTGTACCAACTTTCGCTTTGTAATTTAAAGTTATGCGCGTGTGGTTGACACTGGGTAGGTGCAAAGAACAAGTGAAGTCCGGGTGCTGCTGATCAAAGCTTGCTTTCGCTTTCGCCCGACAAACCATCGTTGGCTACCTATCACCTCGGCATGGCTGGTCACGCCTCTAGTACGTCGCAGCGCAGCCACCGCTGTCTCGCGTCGGTCATAAAAATTTTATTTCCGGAGCAAATTTTGCATCGTCCCGTTGCCAGACAGGGAGGTCATTTCAAATGTGTACCGAGCGAGAAAGACAGGTGATACCCTGCCTCACTCAACCTACAGTACACTCGATCGCCAGCCACGAGACGGAAGAGCCAGGAGCACGGCAATGACAAGTAGGTGTCCACTTACGTGTGTCCGCATGCAGTGGACGCAGCAGCCAGCGCTTAATTCGATAATGACGACCGCAGTTGCACCTGGAGCTGCGGGAACTCCAGAGGCATGCCCGTAACTTCTTTGGATTAATGCTGTTCGCGAAGTCGAAAGCACCCAGATCAGAAAAGCGCTATAAAATAGCGGACCAGCGACGTCACGTACGTGACATGAATGTATTTTCGCACGGCAGACAAATGGCGTCGTAAACCAGACGGAAAGTTAGAAAAAAAGACGAAAGCTTTTTTATTCAAAGTCACCTTCACCACAAACGATTATATCTGTCAAAGGCCTAGTGATAAAAATAGCGGCCAGCCAACATGAGGCAAGAGTCATCATGCAAAAGTGTCTGTGATCTCTGTGACTCCCATTACTGCAATGAATTATGTTCACCGCTCATATTTAATCACGCAGATACACAAAAGCTTATTATTAGGTGTCTCAGTACATCCAACTGCCAAAGCGTTTTGCAAACATAGCCTAGCCTTCGGGTTTCTCTTGTCTGTAGGACGCATTCATATATACAATGTGGTTCGAAACAGTCACCAGCAACAATTTTCTTATTTGTGCATCACCCAATTCAGTTGTGACAAAAACGTTATGTTATGTTATCGACAGTACGTAGTTGCTGGTCGCACTCTGCTTCTGATCACTTTTCGCGGCCAAGTCGAATGGGATCTGGCAAAGTGCCTATCCACCTTTCGTTTTGTCGGTCAAGTACTTTTGCGCGAAGTGTCGTGTTAGCCGCGCACCATAATTAAGTACATGTGCATGTTTATCGACGTCGCGTCTTCACCAAACTGCAAGATCCGTCGGACACATCCGGAGAGCGCAAAGCGAAAATCAAATCCGCTGCTTTGTCAAGCGTAGTTAAACAAAGAGCGCTGTCCATCAACAAAGTGCCAAAGGTTTCGGCCCTAACGACATAAGTATCGAAATCGCGCTAAGGTTTTCTTCACCACTTATGTCATGTATACGTTCACCACGGCGACACGCTTTCCAACCACCAGAGCACCGAAAAGAGGGACAACAGATGGTTGTTAGTGAAAACTTTTGCCGAGTTTTTTGCACCCGACAGAAAGATATTTTGTCTTTAGGTAATTTTTATGCTCCTCCAAAAATTTTCCCTTGCGCTCTACATGTAGGCTACTATATACTTGTGGCGATTTCTGGTGGAACGTGGAATTGAGTTGCTGGCTGTCGGGCTGGTTGATTCACGAATATCTTTAGATAACAACTAAGAAATTCTTTGAAACGCATGGTACTGGTGAATTGTTTGCATGTTGCGATTTTTGCCACATATTCAGATCGTAGTCTGATCTGTGCATGGAAGACAATTGGATGGTTTGATGCATCTTTGTCAGGATTGAAAGATTTGGTCTTGTTGTTTAAAGTTAATGACGGCCGTCAGAGATACATTGCCACGCACCCAAAAAACGACACAGCTTAAGAGCATATTGACGACTAACGAAATCACTTGTGGACAAAACTGTCGCCAGAAAGTCATCAATAGGGGGGATTCACGTTTGTGCGGGGGGCTGTACGTTCGTGCAGAGGGGGTTTACATTCAAATTTGACAAAAATTCCACTAACTTATAGTGTTTCAAAATTCGATTTGGGGGGGCTTGGAGCTTTGTTTGGGGGGCTAAGCCCACCAAAGCTCCGCCTCTCGTGGCGAAAGGACTGCTTGTAGATCAAAACATGTTTTCAATGCGTTTTACAAAATAACTCCAGATGGGCCAAGAAGAACATATAGCCAACGTGCTGACTGCATTGCCCGCCTTTCATTTTTGCTTTGTCAACACAAGCACAACATTATTTGAATCCATGACTCTGTAGTAGTCCTGACTACTTCAAGAAAACACATTATGCAAAGATTCTAAGCGCAAGTTACAGTTCACCGTCAATGAAAAAATACCTTTATTACATTGAATGCAAACCAATTTCCCCCGCAATCAAAAGTTCGATTGGCGCTATGTGTCAATATTTGAAATTCCAGAAAGTTTGTTGCGTTGGGCATGACCTTGCTACATGCGTTTTCAACACGCACCTACAACGTTTTGCTGAACCATGCAGTCAATACCCTATATATCTTTATCAGCATCTTAAACTATCACAAAAACATGCTGGAAGCGCCACTTCCAGCACTGCTTTAATTGTTATGTGAAAAAGTGAAATTTCATTTTTTATTAAACTTTTCAAGACGCAAGAAACTCATGGATCAGTTGCTAAAAGTGGTCAATTCTTGTTCGTGGCAGTATAACGTACAGTACACCTCTTCGTGGATCGCGTTATGCAAAATAACACCAGCGATCAGCGCTGAAATTAAGCTAATATGCTTAGGTTGGAAAAATCCGCGGAAAATTTCATGAAACTTTAACATTCTGAGATGTAAAAAATGCATTGTCTGCAGGGATTGATGTAACGTGGATACCTCTTAAAAGACTCTTAGCAATTTTTATTTAAAATTTTAATGACAAAAACCTTGTCATGTACTCATGGTCGGCCTTAAGCCGATGCAACCGATGCAGCTGCATTGGGCCCAGCGCCTCTGGGGCTCCGCGCCATGGTGTTTGGGTAGATTGTTCATTTTTGCCAGATACACCTTGTGCTTGAGAATTCAGTAAAAACGCCATATAAATTTCATTGTTAACAAACAACGCTCTCGTCAGAACTAACAAATTTCTTCTCGAACGTTAGCAAACGTGCTCGATTCTCGTATTAGTGCTGCACTGTGTATCTGCGCTCTACCATGATCGTAACACGTTTGACCGAACACGATGACGTCATAAAATCACTGTTCAGAGGGGCCCCGTGCCTAGGTCTTGCATTGAGCCCCGCATTGGCTGGGGCCGGCCCTGCATGTACTGCACGTAGTCCGCGAATAATATTTGATCTTACTTTTTCACCAAGTAACGTGCTCCAACGAGCATTAGACTTTCGCTGAATCAAAGTCGCCGAGAGTTGTTTCACTTTTCGTTACTGATCCCTTTTCCCATTCCACGTATTCTTGAACTGTTAAAAGCGGCAAGTTCTTTGTTTCTATACAAAACAAAAATTTTAAGCAGTGTGTATGTCACCAAGCCCCATGAAAATGAGAAAATAACGAAAGCATGCACGTACGAGACCAACTAGGTTGAGTGTTGTTCAAGAAAAATGTGGCTAAGAGATATTCGATCATAGTTTAAAGTAAAGGTGGTGAGAGTTTTGCCCGTAATCGACACCACCATGGATAAACCGCATGGAAATATCCTTTGCACCGACAAATATAAATTTGTGACTTTCGGTGAACTTTCAGCATGTTTTGTTAAATACCTGCTTAGACAGCTGACGTGTGTGGTGGCCAGTTTGCGCCATACAAATTTTTGGTTATAATATAAAAACATCACTCTATAAAATATTTATTTTCCAAAAATTTTTATGAAACTTCTTTTGACCAAAAAATTTTTATTTTTGAAAAATTATTTTAAATGAAATCGAAAAAAACTCGATGACGTTTTTTACTGCGCCCAACTCCACCAACGAAGCGCTTCCAGTTGAACCTTACGAATAAACCGTAAATCCATAAAGTTGTAAAGTTGTAAATTCATTTGTTGCATGTTCGCTTTTTCACGGCAGCTTTTTATCTTATAAATTATTGCTACCGTTGCTTATTCTGCAGCAGGGGTGGGGAACCTGAGGCCCGCGTGAACATTCAATATGGCCCGCATAAGAATTTTCCCGAACCAAAATAGAACACAACATCGCGTCAATTCGAAACCTCATGACAATTAGACACATAGACAGAAGTCAAGAGAAGTCCTTATTTTCCTTTGTAAGATAAAGGTAGAATTTTAAGATAAAATTAATTAATTTTTGCGTTCCGCCAGCGATATTCCACATTTCATGCGGCCCATGATAGTAAATAGGTTCGCCACCCCTGTTCTACAGAATGTGGCTTTGCATTCTCTCAACCAAGTTTATTGTCTTTTGTAATAATCTTATTTGAATTCTATTCAATATCATGACTGCTGTTATGGTAAGCGTAGATTACGAAATGCATGCCATGGTTCGAACCTTGTCGTAAAGTGGGTTTGCATTTCCTACCTTGCAGTTAAATTAGTCTAACTACAGTGGATAGTTATCATAAGTGTCACGTGGAATACAAGACCACATGTATTAAAACAAAGGTCTTTAAATGTTTGTAATAACGGTTGAAGCATACCTCGTTGATGCACAATTCTGTAGTGTTCTTTGCTCCCATCCTAATGATGGTCTCACCTTCAATTAGATATGGTAAAAATGCATCAGTTGTAGCACTGAAAAACTCTGACATTCCCATTTTGCAGTACTTCGTGGGTTAGGGTTAGCTAGAGCTTATGATGCCTGAAATTGCCCTTACTAATATTTTTTTCCGTATAACCCAGACAAATGCAGAGTGGGTCTGGGGGAAGGTGTCAGTGGGGTCTGCAGCTGAGCTCCAGCCGTTAATTTTGCAATCACTGCATCTTAAGGAGCTCTCAAGGAAAATCTTGTTTTAATGTAAAGCAAAGTTGTGAAATTATTTTGTCACTGTTCAATTTATTCTCCTATACTGGAAAAAACTTCGTGAACTCGGTTGTTGATAGGTTACGCTTTTAAATACCTGCAGCAATGTTACATGAAATCTATCTGCCATCTGTATGTGGTCAAATTCTGGTAAACGGTAATCTTATGTGTATGATACACAGGGCTACCATACCGTCCTTATTTGAAAGATTTGTCCTTATTTTGCAGTACTACATCTTAGAAAAGTTGCTGTCCTTATTTCTAAGAAATCTCCTTATTTGTGATTTGCGTCCTTATTTTTTCTTATCTTCTGTAGCATAACAATTTTAAATAAGCAATATCTAATAGACGTACAGACCATTTCTGTCTTATCGTAAACATTTTGTAATTAAGGTTTTGTGACATCATAAAAGCAGTATAACCTTGCAGCAGAGATTCAAGAAATAGGTTGAAAAGATTTCCGTGACGATTACAAGAAGTCGAGAATAAGACATTGCCGAAGCAAATGATTCCTGAAGATAAATAGGCAAACGTGTGATCTGGCTTTGTCGTGCAAACAGAAACAATTGCTTTTTTGTTAGGTAAGAGAATCAGATTTTTCCCAGTCGTCCTTATTTTTGGTTCTAAACCGATGGTAGCCCTGATGATACATGAGCATGGCATATTACCACACTTCAGTGGGAAACACTTTTTCAATGGCGCAGTTGGGTGCAATAAAAAAAATTTCATCAAGAAATTTTTGTGTTACAGAAAATTATTTCTAATAAGAAAAAATTGGTTGGGATAAACTTACTTTTTGACCGATGTTTTCTTCACTATCGATATTTTTCAGTTTCAAGATTTTTTTTAGTTTAAAGAAAATTAATGAAAAAAATCATGCTCTTTTAAAATATTCTTGAAAATAGTATTTTATAAAGTGATTTTTGAAAATTAAAACAGAATTTTGAATGGCGCAAACAGGTCATCATAGATGTCTCAGACAAATGCTGTGACTTGCAAAGATAAACTGTCAAAAGAATGGATGGTTTCAAAAAAAGGCAAATAAAGGATAAGAGTTTTTTTCATTGTTGCTGTTTTTCACGGCTCGGCTTATCGTTCAACTTGTGTCTTTTATGACTATCGCCTAATAAGGACTCTCCTAATAAAAACTGTTCGTGATAACGAGCATTCCCGTATCCTTGCAGTGAAAATGTTTGCGGTTTACCTTCGTTTTTTTTCCAGAAATTACCTTTGTTGTTGACTCATCGCCACGTTAGTTGAAGCTAGTCGTTCAGTTATTGGCGTTGGTTTTGCTTTGCTGGTTTCGTGCGAGGCCAGCTTTATGGTCACAGCTTGTGTTTGAGACTGGAGATGAGTAAAATTGGTAAAATAGATTTCTTAGTTAAACAATTTGTGATTTTTTTGATTGCGTCACCTTTGCAGAGACTCATTGGTGGAATGGAGGCATTTTACCCTCAAAATATTTGTGAAAAAATGAGTTATCTTAAGTACTTGCGATCACGGATGCTACAACCAGCAGCATCGCAAACAGCAAGAGTTACTGTCATTCAGTCTTAATGTACCTGTGAGATTTATCGTCGGGCATAAAACGGTGATTTGTTCACACGTCAAAGGTAAACGTCGCGCCATTGTTGCATCATTCAATTTTTTAAACACAGAAAAGCATTCCGGGTTGTCGGCGAACAAGATCTGGCTGCGCTTTCAAACCGACTTTTGCGTTTGACGCACATACATTTTTGTAAGCGTAGCACAAGCGCTTCTGTATTGCTGTTTTTCCTTAAAAAAGACAAAATAAGGTGCAATCACAAAAGCATTCTCTAACTCTGGACCCTGACTTGATACTGACTATTTGCTTGGAACATCTGCAGGTCGATATATCGGTCCGTTTTTCATTGGCCTGGTGATCCCAGTTGGGCTTGACATTAACGCTCTGCTGTTTACGTAAAATGCAGTTAAGCCACGCTCGTTTGCAACAGAAGCTGTTCATCAGCTTTGTTCTTAGACAGCACGATATATTTTCTAGTTGCATTGATCGATATAGACTGCAAAAGACACCAACAGCGACATATGGCAACAAAAGAGATGGTCCCGCGGCCAAATTGAAATTAGCGTTGGAAAAGCGAAATGAAACCCCACAGTTTCTTTACAACGGCCACTAAATTGATTGGGAGTTTACCGCCATCCATCACTTTGCGACAGAAAGGCTGACGCACGCGCAACCGCTGAAGGTAGAGCTGTGGGATATCAACTTTCTTTTCTGTGGTCACCAGGCGTTTGCTTAAGCATGGTCTTCATAAATGTTCGTTTGTTGCCTGGCGTATCTGTTGTTGTGCGCACTTTATCGATTTTGACATAAACGACGTGTAGTAGGATCATCACACTTTCATTGAGATGACTTCACCAAGTTACGGAACTTCAAAAAAGCGGCTTTTCATGTTCATTAAGGGCTTAAGTATTTTGACTTAGGCGTTTTGCACCGTTTCAAGGTCTTGAGTGAAGAAGCAAAATTATTTTGAAAGAATTGCAGGCCTTTTCAGCTCTTCGTCACAGCGTACTTTACAAAGTTAAACGCTTTGACGATTTTATATTTTAAAATGTCAACAGAACTCTAAAAATGCTCAGAAGCAAAATGGAAAAGTCACAAATATGTTTTGTTCTGACGTCAAAAGTGTTCTCGCTAGGGTCAAACCAGCTAAATTTCAAGCTCCAACAAGTAAGTTGTATCTTGTTACACAAAGTTTATGCAGACGTTTGCATTTCTTAAACAACAGCAATAATTTGTTCTTTACCGAACTTATGAAATGCGAAGTGAATTACGAGTCAAAAACAGTTCCAATTAGAGGCCCCCACCACAGAGGGAGATGCTATTCAGTCCACATTTTAAGTATGAGCGTTAAGGTGGCGACTTATGCTAACACAGTAAAAACAGCCTGGATGCTTTTGACACCGAAAATCCTGTATTGCGACGTAGCCTTCGTTGCTGATTTGAGTAAGGTACTATTGCTTCACCAACCTGCTGCGTCGGAAGGTGTAAAGACCCAACCGTCTGTCCTTTCTCATACCGATGAGCAAAAATAACTGCGCCAATGGTCACCGACAAACATTTCAATCAGGCTGTGATTGTTTGTGTATCTTACGCACTCCATGAGCGTCTTCTAGTGGCTTCACCAAAAATTGATAACAATCTTAATCAGAAAAAATATAAATCATTCACAAGCAATCAAGTAATCACGTGACCACACATGTTGCGTGAGTGTGCATAACACGTGACCAAAGCGTATCATGCTTACCAGTAAAAATTACTGCGTTATTTTCGTAACTTTCAAGACAACGCGTGACAAAAGTTTTGCATCATTGTCAGTCATTCATCCAAGAACTTTTAAGTAGTAGCTTCACGAACTCCAAAATTTTAGACTTAGAGCATAGTCGTATCGCAAATTTAAGAAGACACTTAAACCTGAATTCATCCAGTTCTTCGAATCTGAATTATAGTCCTGCCGGGTTAAAATGCAATACACAGCAAATCGCATGATGATCTAAGTTTTTGTGCTTTCCACAGTGAAGGATACCAGTTACGTATTGTGCGAAAAAATGACCTGTGAATCTTTCAAAATAATGGTGATTTCTTTGAAGACTGCAACAGATGTTTATATTTCATCGAATCTTTTCGATCGATTAGCATCAAGCGCAGTCCACAAAACCACGAGATCATCACCACGAAAAAAAAGGCAAAAATAAGATCTTTGTCCCACACAGCAGTGCGATCGTCATGCGCCAAATGGCTTACTACAGCAGGTATCGCAGAGCGAACTGCGATGAGGTCGTTTGAAAAGAAACCGTTGTAAACTTGAACGCTTTGGGTTCTGTTTCTACCTGCTGTAATTTGGTCTGGCACAAAATTGTGCAAGGTGCGCAGTGGTAACATCGCAAGCGCGTAGGGGAAGGAGCGGGAGTCAAATTCATACTTGGACGTTTGGTCGCTTCCGTATAACACACACTACAGGGGTTAAAAATTAACAGAAGTTAAATAATAATAAAGAAAACATCACATTTGCTATTAAAACTTCTCGTTTGAAGTCAATCCCGATAAATATCGAAACCACTGCTATCACAAAAAATTGCTCAGTAAGAGTGGCATAATTTCCTTGCAACTACCGCGACAGAAACACCTGGCACTGGTACACTGCTGTTTACACACCTGATGGTAACTTTACAATTTTCCGTGACTATTTACAAATCTGTTATACGCGCAAAGCCGTGGTTTTGATCTGGCCAAATTTCATGGATTACTCTTTCAATAAACTAAAGCAAAGTCTTTTGCTCTGCAGCAATGTAAATGCTTTAACGTAGCCGAGGAGTGCCGGGTATTTTTAAATAGTTAACGATGTCATACTCATTTAAATCTAGAAAGGCGTCACTTCAACAATATACCTTTTTCTACCTGCAGTCTAAGTAAACGCTTGTACCCAACACATTTTTGTGGGAGTTTACTGATGTTGGAAAAAGTTGCCGGTCCGCTGAAGAGCGTCATATACAGCTATATAATGACACGCAGCTTGAAATATTAGAGAGATAAGTTTTTGTTTGCAGTTGATACTCCCTTCGTCATCTGCGCGATCATGCTTGCAAAGGGAGCAATTAGAGGCGTTCCCGCAAATGAGGCTTGTGACGAGTTTCAGCTGACTTGTGGCACCTGTCTACGGTGCTAACGTTACTTAGCTTTATGAATTCTTTAGAGATGAGCTTTGTGGCAGTTCTTGCAAAAGAATTCATCAAGTATTTGGCTTGCGTTAGCATGGTTTGAAATCAACGGGAGAAGGCTTACAGATTATAGTCAGTTTTTTTTT
>JGI24158J21664_10003970_pt1 | contig 18853 bp, 13 predicted proteins | sample Ectturendosymbi3_FD_21664 | JGI IMG/M metagenome (IMG submission 21664)
AATATACTTAAGATTAATATAGCAAATAAACGAATTAGCAACACTAGCATAAGACACGAACGAATTATAACACAGAAACGAATTAACAAAGCTTTTCAATACGACAGGAAAGCTGCTCGCGTACCACCTGAAAAGCCCTCGCGTACCACTAGTGGTACGCGTACCACAATTTGAGAACCACTGAATTAGAGTTATCTTGTCAGACGTTTTGAACAGTATTTCTTCAAAATCCAGGATATGTGAAATGTAAATCAAACTCTACCGAGCAAGTGTGCTGCCATGTTTGAAATTGTTCTTTTTCCCACTATTGTCAGAGCAACTTTTGTTCCACTGCAGCCGATACCGTTGCTGTGTCAGCATCGGTGCCAGAAAGTGACCATGAGCCAACAGCAGATCGCTTGCCTCCTGTGCAACGCATTTTTCTGCACTTTCCCGCGAAGAAACTCGCGACGTCCCGATTCGGAATACGCCAATTATCCGGATATCAACTTTAACAGGTACCGCGTTGAAGTGGTGGTCGATGAAGTGAATTATAGGAACGCGCCAAGTATTTCCAGCTGGTCTTCAAGTGTATGTTGACAATAATATTTTTATCAGATATTCCAGAAGTTTCACACCATCTGGCTTATTCCAACAATTCAAAAGATTCTAATGCTTTCTAATGTCGGTGACTCGTGTCGTGTTCGGTGGCGTTCAGCATATACAACATACAAGTGCCTTCGATAAGCACGCACAAAGCAGCTGACGCTCACTGTCACACATGCTAACGGTGCACTGGTTTCCCTGAGGGCGCATGCGGACGATTACTTTGCAAGCACTGATTGCTACGCACGCACGATGATTAGTACAAATCACCACAACTCGCTTCCCAGTCAAAAGGCTGGTTTTGCACAAGAGCCTCTTGACACTTTGTAGTCGAAGACGTAAAACGTAAACCACATGCTATGCTCGATGCCATTATCGTCGTGGAAGACTGAAGCTCCTTTGCAGCTAACTCGCTAACACCGTTTGTTATTGTTATCTGCTAGAAGTGCTAGATGAAAATATCAGCGTTCGAATAAAAGTTTGCCATATTGCTGTCAGATGCTAACTATGATATCTGTTTCTGTATAATTTTCACCAAATGTTGAGTTTTTTCTTTCCTCGGTCGCATCTACGTTTAGATCGTGGTTACGTGGTACTTTTTGGTGAAGCAGGCCACGTTACAGTCACGGTATTCACGAGCATCCACCATTAGCCTGGATGGCCAATTGTTTCTAGATTTATTTCTCTACGAGCAAGTTTGGATGAGTTGCAAGGACCGCACATAATGGCGTAATTTCTACGCATCAAACAAGTCAATTTTATTGGCTAATTACGGTTGGTTACATTTACAGTGGTATTTCTCGTTGGTTGTTTGCCTCGTTTTCTTTTCTTCTCAAAAGAAGTAGTGCCAAGCTGTAATGACTGTATTCAGCGAAAGAATGTTGAGCGCAACACCGTGTGCAATTTGTCAGCTTGCTGTTGTCAGTCAGCTTGCTGTTGTTTTCAATGTTTGTTTTCAAACGCCGTAAACAAAGTGGCGGTCGGGGTCTCGAAGGTTTTTCATGTCTCGCACATGTCATCAAAATGTATTTACCCAGCGCACTTCAACCAGCGTGCACGGTGCACCAAAAAATGTGTAGGGTGCACCACTAAGAAAAGGTTCACAAAGGTGCATCACAAACTTGTCACACTAAACAGATAATTTTTACAAAAAATTTCTGTTAGCAAAAATGAACCATTCACCAACCAATGACTTTCAGGATTTAACCGAGGCTTTGCAGATTCTAAAGTGTGGTGCACAAGCATCACATCATATCAAGCTAATTGTTGTATCTAGATGATTATTTGTGATTTATAAGCAACAGACAATGAGCCATTATCAATTGAATTATGCAGCTGAGTTACTGAATTAGGATACTTGCTGATTTAGACCAGGGTACTTACAGACAATACAGACATGGGCGCAATTACGTGGGGGACACGGGGGAAGTGTCTGTAAATAGGTCGCATGAGTTAAAGTGCTCAAGTAAATAAGGTGCATGAGTTCGTAAAAACATCTTTGAGGGTGCACCGTAACGAAGAAGGTTGAAGAGCACTGTATTAACCCATCTGCTGATGTCGCTGAGGAAACAACAAACCGGAAATTACGTCGACAGGAATGTCATCGTCAACTTACCATTTACAACTGCTGGTTTTCGAGCGCAATGTCCGTATTTTACGCTTGTTTGACAGAATGTTTCAAGCGAAGACTGGAAAACGAGACAAATCGACCAGCGAAAAAATCAGAACATTTTTTCACTATTTCCAGCGAGTTACTGACAAAAGTAAGTCCGAAAGTGATCAGCAAATTCCGTTCCTCCAAGAATAGGATGCCTCCTCCTTTCACGCATGGTTGCCTTTGCAGTGCCCCTCGGCGCGGTCACCTTCGAACGCCGCTCCCTGCACGACTTTCCTGTCTGGAGCCAATCATCGTGTACTCTTGGGAAGTTGCATATTTCCAGTAAAGGGAAAATTGAAGATGCCGCAGGTTTGCTTCAGGTAAGTTGAAGATGCTGCAGGTTTGCTTCAGGTAAATTGAAGATGCCGCAGGTTTGCTTCAGGTAAGTTGAAGATGCCGCAGGTTTGCTTCAGGTAAGTCTTGTGAATGTATCAGTGAGCACCGTGGAACGGTCGCGGTTCGATCCACTTTTTACCCGAACCTTTTGGCATCGACGCGGCAAGTTAGATTGTAGTGGCATGGTAACGAGAGTTTTATTAAGAAACAAGCACCATTTAGCGCAGGGGTCTCAGAACTACGGCCCGCGAAGCCCTTTCATTCGACCGCAAAGAGTTTTTCTCAATAATGAAAGAATACTACATTAACGAATCATTTGTTGATTTGGTGGAATGTAAAATATCCCGAAGCAATCATAATACGTAAGACGTCTGGCCCTCGAACTGTTGTGTAGCAGCTTATGTGGCTCTCTGGCAACAAAGTTTAGAGAACACCTCATTTAAAACAGTGATTCCCAACCTTTTCCTGATCGCGTACCATTTGTGGGTCCTGTACTGACACCGCGCACCACCTTGCTCCAGGAAAACTCATTCAACCAAATATTGGCAAACCAGATTTGTCACAAATGCCCATGAACAAAATGGCTGTGACTAATTATAATGACCGTTTGTAGAAGCCAACAAGAAAAGTACACAAAAATGCAGGAACACATCAACAAAACCCGACAAGTAAAGACTGTAGCTGTGAATACTGTATATTTTTGTGAAGAAAAACGGAAAGTAGGTCTATTAGCGTAGCATCTTGAAGGCCTTCGCGTACTACAAGTGGTGCACGCGCAGGTTTGGAACCACTGATTTAGAGGATAACCGTCTGCTCCAGTAACTTCTAAATAACTAGTCTATTGAAAATGAAAAGTGTTTGAAATGCTCTAAAGTTAGCAAAAAAATCCAGTGAATAGAGTGAAAACTCAGTCAGTCGAACGACATCAGAGTAAAGTGCGCAGCTGCTTCCCAGGAAAGTTGTTTACATTCGGTGACTTTCGAACTACTGCGATCTGACTTGCTTGGCCACGTTACTTCCTATGCATTTTATTGAAAGGTGGACTTTGCGAACAGTTACATTGGCGGCGGTGTCCTTCGCACGGGTCTGGTCCAAGAAGAGATCCGTTTTTGCATCTGTCCGGAGCTGGTGGCCGCCATGCTCTTCATGGAAAGGATGGATGATAACGAGTGCATCATCGTCACAGGTGATGTGACGGTTCGCTTTCCTGCCAGTGTTTTGCTTTAGTCCAAGGTGGGAAACAAAGAAGAAACGGACCACTTCTGAAAAAACGCGCCAGTGGCCATTATATATCATCACACGCCTGCAAGAAGAAGTTTTGTGCTGCAGCTCGAATCAGAAGCTACTTTAATACTAAAGTATTGTGTACGAAGTGTGTGATACTTTGGCTTAGACCAGTGCTCTTCATCCGGTGCGCACGGTGCACCCTGGGGAGCACCAAAATATGCGTGGGGTGCGCCACTACGAAAGGGTTCACAAGGATGCATTACAAACTTGTCACACTAAACAGAACTTTTTACAAAGCTCTCTGTCAGCAAAAATGGACCATTAACCAACCAATGACTTTCAGGATTTAACCGAGACTTTGCACATTCTGAAGTGCGGTGCGCAAGCATCAGACCATGTCAAGCTAATTGTTGGATTTAGTTGATTATTTGTGATTCATAAGCAACAGACAATGAGCCGTGATCAATTGAGTTATGTACCTGAGTTACTGAATTCGGGTACTTGCTTATTTAGACCAGGGTACTTACAGACATGGGCGCAATTATTTGGGGGACACGGGGGACGTTTCAGTAAATAGGGTGCATGAGTTAGTCAAAACATCTTCAGGGGCGCACCATAACAAAAAAGGTTGAAGAGCACTGGCCTAGACTTTACCGTAATGTGTCGAGACCAACGAATGTAATTGTTGGTGTTATACGACAGGAGTTGGTGTTTCTTACGACGCGAAGCGACTAAAAACATGGATTGGAATGCTGCTGTTTTCATTAGCGACGTGATAAGTCGATTTTTCAGGGTTCTGTGTTAACTTGGCATTCTGCACTAGATTGAAACAAGAACGTTTGAAATAAAATTTTTGATAAAGTTTTTTTGGATCTGTCCATTTGAATGTTTTCGTGAAGAGATACTGTGGTAATCTGTGGAAAAACAGTAATGTTTTAACTGTTTGGAAAAACAGTAATCGCAATTTCAGACAACAGGATTACATGGCGGAAGGAATAAGTTTCTCGTCAAACCTTTACATTTTAAGGCAGACTTGTCATTGAAGCTTTGAAACTTCTTGCTATGAACAACAGGTGTGGAGCGATACAGTGAATACACTGGCTACGCCGAAACGTACAAATGGGCCGGAGATTACGTGGACGAAACCCCGCGGGACGATTTGGGAAGAAGGAAGTGCCAGATTGTGGCCATCGACGCCACTTCCTTTACGAGGTAACTGAACCTGTAGTTGGACCTTTGAAAAAAAACGAAACGACCACGCTATTATTCGACAAATTTTCCTGCTTTCAGCAGAAAAAAATAGAGAAAGTGAATTCGAGAGTCATTTTAAACGATGAAAAAAGTCAATTTGAGGCGTCGTTTAGCGACAAGGTCACTCTGCTGTTGAAAACGAGCACATTGAGAACCTCGATGTGTTTTGATGATCGCGTCTTCTATATCTTTCTACGGCAGGCCCACCAAGCAATACGCACTTACCAATGTTCAACGTGAACTGAACAAAGCATATTGCGGATTCTACTGCGAAAACAACCCGCACAACGCCCCTGCCATTGCTACCGGAAACTGGGGCTGTGGGGCTTTTAATGGCGACCCGCTGTTTAAAGGTTAGTCAAGCAAAGCTGACGTCACGCGTTGCTTGAGGTATGTTACGATGTTCCCGTGCAAGTTTGGCGTGTGTGGCGACTCGATGCGAATAAAGCGCTGTTTTTGGCTGAAACAGCTGATGCAGATGCTGATCAGTATTGTCTTTGCTGCAATCACCGCGTCAGCAGCATCCGTCACCATCAGTTAAACTACACCCGATGTCGCAGTAGTTTTCATCCCATCAGTTACCACGGAAAAGTTTTAAGTCGCGTCGTGTGTTGTCATGGCACGTTGTTCATGATAACGATGCGCGAACGACTCTTACGCTGCATTTTTTGAATGTCCGAACGTAACTGTGCCGTGCTGTGGTCACGTGGCAGTGACGTATATTGTGTGCAGGACTGCTGCAGCTGATGGCCGCCGCTGCAGCCGGACGAGCTCTTTGCTATTTCACGTTTGACGATACGAAGCTAATGGAAGAACTATACGAAATGCACCGCTTTATCACGGAAAAGGAAATGCGGATTTGTGAGTATCTTTTGAACTAGTTCCACCACCAGCATGACACACAGCGCACCCAAACTTGCAAGGAAACGTTTTATTTCTTCGCCGTTCGGTTTCAAGCGCAAGAAAAAAATTCCTTTTACAAAAGACGTGGCCAAAGTGAAATGTGCAGATCACAGGATTCCGTTTGCTGTATGTTTGAGCAGTGCCGCAGCAGGTACGCTAGCTTGGCCGAGTAAGGGCTACTGGCGGAATTTCTGCTCTTTCCCTATTCGTTGTCTTTAGTATGCGTACCTCCTACATTTTAGCGGGAAAATTATGTGTATTTTGTTTCGAAAAACAAAACTACTTGCCCGATACTGCTGGCCACCCAGTACCTTTGGTCCCACACAAACAACCTTACTCTTTGAACGCTTTGTGCCATTTTCTAATCTGAACTGCAGCTGGTGCGTTTTTATGGAAAGCTCTTAAAAATCTACGATGTACAGTCTTGTTCGAATATACTCTAGCACGTCAAACGCTTTTTAATGAAGTTAATAGCATTTTTATACCTGGAAAGATCAACGCGTGAAACATAACATGAGATTTTTAGTTGCTTCTGCACATGCTGTATAAGATCATTCGAAAAAATTGGTTTAGTTCTTTGAAAATTTTTGTAATAATCTCTGAATAAGAATAAAGTATTAATCTTGCTGACACGCGAGCTAAGTAAAGCTTTTTTCGTTCTATGAACTTAAAAACATATGGATGTGGCCCTTTTATTGAAAAAAGCATACTGTGGAAAAACATGAACACTCAAAGTATCTAACGTTTGCAACGTGCAGATACCATGAAAACTTGGGGCTGACAATCTCGGTGGTTACTTCCTAACATACCAGGCGGCATTGTGGTGTACTTTGACTCAGTTGAAAGCTCAGAACTGTCCATGATCAAACCACTGAATCATTGCTAGAACAGTTACTTAAGCGTTGTTTTCAATCGAGTTTCGTTGCCATTGCGTTCCAAATTTCCAGGTGACTTGTGGCGTACGATCGATCTCTACGGCAAAGAAACGGTCGCTATGCACGACCCGACGGTGCCCGGCAAGATGGAATCGATTGCGCAGTTTATCGTGCGAACTCACACTTACAGTGAATCTACCGATGAGGACTTGTGAAAACTTTTTGTGTTTTTACGTAAAATTATTTTTTAAATCCTCTTGTTTCAATCACTCCGTTCGTGCAAGGCTTTGTAGCAACGCAAAAAAAAAGAACTTTCATGTCGGATTCAGCTCAAGATGCGGCAATTAGCTTCAATGCCATCAAAGTTCAGATGTTATAGTTTCGATGTCTACTTTAGTGATTCACGTTCCTGACTTCAGCTCTTCGTTACTTTATCGCAGCCGTTCCTGGACTTCTCTTTCTCACTCCATCGAACCTCAGGCCCGTAGCTTCGGGGCAGTGTTCCCTCTAAGAAAATTTACACCGAGCAAATTTTTGTTCTCTTGAGCGCGCAATTGCACATCCATGCAGACACACAACTACAACGTTTTAAGCGTAGAAAGGGCTATGCGATATAATATGTGATATTAAATTTGGAAAGTTGCAAGTGCGCGAGAATAATATTTCAGTGCGAAAATGCTCTGGTGGTTCTGCGCATGTCCGCACCTTAGAGGGAGCGCGGCTCAGGGGACAATGCCCCTTCTTTTTTTTGTGCCCGCCCAAATTGTTTTGGACATTTCTAACGACACATGCGCAGAATGAACTTAATCTTTGCGTCGTAGGATTCGAAGCTACTCTTTACCTAATCTCTTTATCCCGTTGCGCAATAATCTCGATATCATCACAGCGACATCTCGATCACATTGTGGATCTCAACCGCGTTCAGCCATCCGGCTTGCAGTTATTCGGGTAGTGACTGGAGTATAGTTGTTACGCACGCAGCATAAACGGCAGAGATTGTTTCCGCTTCTAAATAGGAAACGCTCGCTAGTCTTAAAAAATTCTTGAATGTTTGGAATTTGATCCCAATGAAAAAAATTCTTTTCATCCAAAAATTTTGATGCCCCACAAATTTTCAACTCTGGTTACGGGTCTATGGAATGTTGGAAACAAGTGTTATTATTTGAGAAATAAATTAAAAATTCCAAAGACTTGAAGGTGAGCACTGCACACTTGCCCGCCAATGATGTGACCAGTGAGAAAAGTTCAAGGTGGATTTGAATTATTGCATGCAGCGCAGATCAGAACATTTCTAGCGGTTCTAGTTGTTCAGGCAACGCTGCGGTGGACACAGGAGGTCGTCTTAACTCTAATTCACTTTCACACGCGCTATTCCTCTGTGGAGAGTCGCAGTGGCGCAGCCAGCCCAAAAATTGGGGGGGGCAAAATGTATGATTTTTGGCGAATGACACTATTCAAAGCACAAAATGACTATATTTTTCAAAAATTTGGCCCCTCTGCCCCCCCCTTGGCTACGTCTGTGGAGAGTCGTGGAGGCAACAACTTCAGGACTTGAAATACCTCACAGCTTACTGCGTCGTAGAGTTCTATACTTCACTTATTAGTATCTTCACCCGTAGCGTGATATTCTCGTTCTCATCATTTGTGAAGATAAAATGAAAATAATTCTGTCCGCAGAAGTTCTCGTATACGTCTTAAAAGGTGGAAAGCTACACTTCAAGTGCATATTTTGAACATCAACGAAGTTTCCGAAGACACGCAGTAACAAATGCAGTTATTCGGTTAACAGCTGGGGTATAGTTGTTACGCACGCAGCATAACAGGCAGAGATTGTTACCGTTTCTAAACAGGAAACGTTGGCTACAGCTGAAAACTTCTTGAATGTTAGGAATTCGATCCCAATGAGTAAAATTTCGCTTCAAAAGGTTTGATCCCACCAAATTTTCAGCTCTGCCTACTGGTCTGTCAACACCCGCTGTGAAACGGTTGTGATTTATCAACTTCGGTTCAGTAATAATTTCGCGACAAGGCTTTTGGTGTGAGAAGATAAAGGAGGGAGATGCACTCTCTTGAGACAGAGTATTAGTATGAAATTTGTTCCACTCCTGAGACAAGGAGGTTAGTATTGAAGCATTGATAGCTGCTTTTGTTAAGGCTAGTGTTTTTTCACCTTACTCTTTCCGTAGCTCTATGTTACTAGAATGTGAGCTGAACAAAACAAAACGGGTTAGTGCAGCAAACGGTGGAATGGAAGCCCAGCCAGGACATTCTGGTTCCGGGAATAAATTTTGAAATTACACCCCCAAAAATCTGCAAATAAAGCGCAATAAAATTGTATTTGTTACACTTCATTAATACTCTCGTCATACGCTGTGTCACCTTTCAAAGTCAGTAGTTTTAGCTCCAACTTTAAAGTGCGCATTTTGTATCAAATTGCGTTGCAGCAATTCTTGGAATATTTTCACCTTCGGTTTTGTAGAACATTTAACAACGTGCTTATTAGAAGTTCCCCGGTTCCTGAAAATAGTCATTTGAATGTTTTCACTTGTATCATAGACTGTGGCCCAGAGTCTGTTCTGGCACCTGCAAATGCGTTGGAGGCAAGCTTCTACAGCTTCTAGATACCCCCGTTACCCTAGCACAAATGCTATGAAAAATCTGAAGTTAGTTTCTTAAAACTTTGCGAATTGTTGCAGAAAAATGGTAAGTGCGCATGTCGGTCCGGTTTCTGGTAGTTCGGACAGAGTAAAATAACAAAAATCCACTGAATTTCTAATCGAGTTTTTATAATTTATAATACTGTATTTGGAAATAATATATAAATATATTTTCCCTTCCATTGCTAACCTTAAATGTACCCCAGGTTGGAAAGCCCTGTTCTACAGCATGAGTCCAACTCTGCACTTCTGATATTGACCATCGTCAAAAATCGATGAAATTTAGTCGTCACTTCTACTTTAGCAAATTTTGCATGAGCCTGAGTTCACGCATTATGTTACAATTCGAGACAGATATAAGTTGCCATGACCGTTATTTCAAAGTTTAACAAAATGAATTGCGCAACGCCCTGATTTGGAAAAAATTCTTATGGTCATCTTATTTTTATAGCACATTCAGAGATGATTCGCTTAAACGTCACAGTGAAGCATTTGTCTCGTAATCTCCAGCAAGAACTGGCTCAATAGTTCTCTGAAACGTTAACTTATTTCGTGTTTTAGTTGCCTACCGCTATATGGCACAGCAGTTTCAGCTATATGGCACAACGTATTGTTTGCACTGAAACCTTTATTTCGACCATTTGGAAATGTGTTCAAAGTCCTGGGCACATGTTACTTTAACGCATGTTGGAAAGTGTATATTTTTAGGGAAAGGTAGAATTATTATGTGCCGGTAAATTGACATTTATTTATTCTGTGTGTTTGCATTCAGATCGCCTAAAATCGTAATCATCTTTCTAATGTGCGTTGTCTCAGCAAAAATGATGCATCCACATAAACCGATTGCGGTGTACATGCACAGTATCTTAAGCATCAAATGCAGGTCATTGAGCTTGCAAGAACTTTAGGGAAATCTTAAAACATTCTACTTCTTCGCTGATGACGAACAATGACGGTCTACAAGCTTCCAGAAAAAACGAACGATGAAAGAAAAACCCAACACAATGCTATATTCAGTAAAATCACAAAATGTGCACTGGTCTGTTAAACTGTAAATATTAAAAGAAAAATATTACATTTGACTGAATTGAATCTGCGTACGTAGGCATCACTGAAGTTTCGTAAAAATCACATTTTGATAATTCTCAAATCAAGTGTCATCAAATTCCTTCTCTTCCGCTTTTAGCAGACATACTTGTGGTCTTGGTGTCACTAATACGACGTCACGGCACTCAAGCATGGGATAGGTGGCGCACGCTAGCACGGAGAACCACGCCGCAGTCACGTGACCTACATCAACTACCAGTTGACCAATCACGATTCAAACTTTCTTCTTTCGTCCCGGCTCCGACTTCTTGCTTTTCTTCGCTTTTACATATTTGGCCTCCAAGTGTTGAAAAAAGTTGTCAGCTTCTTTTTCACGATCCATCCTTCTTTTCAGTATAATTTGCTTCAAATCATTTTCCCCATCTGAACAACAATAGTGCACATCGTGCAAGTTTCTATTTTCAGACGTTATAAAACTGGCGTGCGTTACACCCGGTTGGTAATGTCATAAAACTTCGCGTACATCCTGAATCGATTGAGAAGGCACTAAAGCAGGGGCGGGCAACCTTTCCCGAGTCGCGGGCCAAAAAAAAAGCGGGCTGCGCTAATTATCCACCAACAACTTCGCTCCCTTAGCTATTGTGAAATCGTGGGAATTTATGGAATTTTAATCAGATCAACTCCTGATTTTCATATTTCACAACGAAAGCCCAAAATGCGACATACAGTACATTTATAGCACAGTGCGCTTTCTCATAAGTAGTTCCTCATAAGTTGTTGCAAGGAGGGTAGATTCATAAAATGTAATACCACTACAGGGTTCCCACACATTAAAAAAAATCATTTTCCATACTTTTTCAAGACCTTTTCAATATTAAATTTAAACAGTTCAATACCATTACTTCTCTTCATTTTTTGAAATTCTTAATCATGAAACTCAATTTTACACATTGCATAACACTGCATAAATAATGAAGTACTTTGCCTTCAGTAAAATTCTGCTCAGATGCTTCAAATTTATTTTCCATTTAGAATTTCCAAACTTGTCCAATACTTAATGTACATTTTGGCCAAATTCAATACTTTTTCAAGGTCTTGAAAACCGATTTTGAAATTCAATACTTTTTCAATACTGCATGGTAACCCTGCCACGAGGCGGGCCATACAGTTAACACAATTTGATCAAGGGGCCGCGGGCCGGATGAATTTGCTTGGCGCGCCAGATCCGACCCACGGGCCTAGGTTGCCGACCCCTGCACTGAAGCTTGTGTCAGTCTCTTAACTCCGAGGACAAGCACCACGTGGTTTTGCAGTTGAGGAACATAGAAACCGGATTTTTTGAATCGCTCACGAACTTTTATGTGATCAATAGTGTATCACAAAATCAATGAAAGCGAAATTATCGCGAGGTCAAAAAGTCTCCAAATCTTGAAAAAGACAAAAAGAAAGATTCAAAGAGAATGATCAACGAAAACAAAACAGAGAAAAGACAAAAAACAAGAACAAAAAACACAACAGCTACAACAGACAATGCCGCGTAACGGCCAGCAAGCATCGAACTAATGACAGTCACAAACGGCAACTGTCTGATAATAACAGAAATGAGACACATGTATATCAAGAAGCAATGAAAATTATATTTGAAAGAGCAGCTGACATTTTCATGAAGGTACGGTTTGGTCTATTTGATGAGGTTTTCCGCATTGCATTCCACAACTTGGAGCCTCTGCAAACAGAATGGCGCTGTTCCTTTACATATTTAAATGAAGGAATGATTAATAACTTTTTATTAAGTTGTCGTGTGGAGAAGGGTCTCCAAACTACGGCCCTCGAAGCCATTTCATCAGGCCGCGAAGACATTTTGTCGTTCAATGAAAAAATATTTAGGAAAAAATTGTTGGTATGGCAGAATGTAACAGATCCTGAAACAATTGCATTACGTAAGATGTCCGGCCCTCGAGCTGTTGTGTAAAAGCTGATGTGGCCCTCTGACGAAAAAGTTTGGAAACCCCTGATCCACAGTACCGAAAGCCTTCTTTAGGTCTAAGAATACGGCAGCAGTGGGTTGGTCATTTCCATTTTGAGGACGAAGGTGACCAAAGAATTTTAACAATGGTAAGGCAGTTGAATCACCACGACAGAAACCAAATTGCTCAGGGCAGATTGCATGGTGTTCATCAAAAAAGCTACAACGTTGAGGTACTAAACTTTTTCAAAGATTTTGCTGCTATTACTTAGCAACGAAATCGGTCTATTGTTAGGATGTCATCTAGCACCTGATTTGAATAGTGGAACCACTTTTGCTAATTTAAGATTCTCAAGAAAAATTCCATTGTAAATTCTTGAATCATAAATATCTATAAGGTCGATACTATATTTTTCGTCGAATGAATCGTGTGGGTCATTAGACCTGTTGCATTTGTGGATATTAACTTGAATTACCACGTCAGCATGGAGGACTGGGTGTTAAGGACAGGGAATTCTGGATTGGAGTTGCAGGGGTACAAAAAGCTACAGGAGACGAAGTTGCAGATGCAAGGTTCGGGCCTACTTGGGTAAAGTAATCATTCAAAATATTTGGAATGGAGCGTTGGTCAGCAGGTTGGGTTAAATCCTCAGGCTGTAGCATAGATATACATAGATACATTGTTGGAAGGTTTGGTTTAATTATAAGTTCGTTAATTTGTTTCCAATCTTTAGACGGGTTAAATTTATTTTGTTCAAATTCTTTTCTATAATTTATGCTCTAGATCAGTTATAAAACTCATTGTCATCAAATTGGGTAAAACATTTCTTGTAAAACGTTGGCGACTTCGGCGTTTTCATGTTCTCGATTCTCTGAAATACTAGGGTAACTCTTGTGAGGATAGCTATCTGAGAATACGCTCCGAGTGAAGTTGCTGCGTTAATATAGGATTGGGTGCAATAATTTTTGCAGAGAAGGTTGATGTTAAAGTCATTTAGATAACAATATAGGATGTTACAACAATTTTGCTATCATTATGCAATCTATTACCTTGACCACTTTTTTTGGTTTCAAATTTTAACAGCACGTATAGAAACACCTCAAATTTTTGTTGTTTGTTCTATGCGTTTATCGTTTCAGGTATAGAAATGGCATTAACTTCAATAGGAAAGGCATTTTGTGCGTTAGAGAATGCTCGAATACAGTCTAACAAGACTGAACATCATTGATTTGTAAGGGAATGCAAAAGAAGCACCAGCTGTAGTACAGATTTGGAAACAGCACAAAAGGTTTAAAGTGGAAGGCTGTTTGTGTGGGGCCAAAGGATCTGGAATTGGATAACCACCAACTGCGGAAGAGCTAGTCGAGAATGTTCGGGAAGCATTGCTCGACAGTGTTCCAGTATTTTCTAACCAGTGATGTAGTCGAGACCGAGACCTGGTTAAAATTTCGAGACGAGACTTCATCAAAAAACTCCGAGACCGAGACTTCAAATTTTGTGCATTTTGCCGAAATTAAAAAAAATATCGTCATCACTTCTGACTTGATTTTTTTCAGATTTCTGGCATTTTTCCGACGTGTTTTGGTTGTTTCTTACCTGCAAATACAACAAACAAAAAATCGTTGAATTATAGAAATTTTAATAAACCGTTTCATTGCAATATTCAAAGCCTCGAGACCTGAAACCTTCGAGACCGAGACTCGCAAAAATGGGTCTCGAGACCGAGACCAAGTCTCGAGACTGCATCACTGATTCTAACACAGGGGATCCCAACCTGGGGTACACGTACCTCTAAGGGTACATTTGCCTATCTGAATGGGTACATTTAAGGTTGGCAATAGAAGGGAAAACATATTTATATATTATTTATTTCCAAATATTTAGGCACATATCAGTGAATATTATTTTCAAATATCATTATATGCTTATAGTTTAACATATCTATGATTAGTCATGATAAATATCTAGGAGAGTCGATCAAACGAGCATCATACATGATCCATTTTGGTGCGGAGTTGCACTCGCCTCGCCTTTTTAAACCTTTAGGGGTACACGCCGTCTGTCGAAACGCTGAATGGGTACGTGGTCAGAGAAAGGTTGGGAACCCCTGCTCTAACATGTGAAACGCCTTTTCTATCGAAGTGAATGCCATTTCTATACCTGAAACGATAAATGCACAAAACATAAAATATACAGTTTTGAGTTGTGTCTGTACATGATGTCAAAACTTAGATCATTTGAAAAAAGTCAATACATTGCATTATGATAACAATCTTTGGAAAACTCTATATTTATCGCTTTAGCAGCTTGGTACTGTTTCTCTTTTCGTGTTGCGATCAAACAATACCAAAATGACATTTTCTGTCATGCCACATTTATTGTTTGTGTCGAGCAACCAAATCAGGAGAGAACAAAAGCTTACCGAGGTTTAACTTCTCTTTAAGTTTACTCGCTTCGCAGGCTTCTCGCTTGAAACGTCGAGTGCGTTTGTTGCGTTTTGATTTTGATTCCTTCGTGAAATTATCAAATGCGGGAACTTCTCCGTTATCGATGGCGTCTTGCAAAATTTTTCTGAAACAAGTCTAACAGTAAGCCCCTGACCGGGAGTAAGATTTCGTTGTAGATACAACCCAAACCTTAATCTCGGTTCATCGTCGATGCTTGAACAAAGGTGGCGTTCATGAATGAGATCCAGGTCGCCTTCGCAATCTACGTATATGCTCTTCAAGTCGTCGATTTCTTCTGTCGAGCCCTTGTACGTAGCTTCAAAATTTCTTACGTCTTCAACTGTTAACTGTGTTAACGTCATACGTTTCAGCTGCAAGGCACTTTCTTTTTAACTGATTTTAGCAAAATTCGGCAACCAAACTTTTCCAGAAATTATTCAAATTATTTTCCTGAATGATGAGTTTATCAGTCATACGGTAAGCTAAGATATAATTACAACCAAACCATAACCGACTCGAAACATAGACCTCCAGTACTGCGTCCAATCTTTCAAAGTTTGTTCATTTATATCTCTGTCTTCGTCAACTGAGCCTTCTTCATCGTAAATTGTTCGCAAATCCTTATCCAGCAAAATTTTTGAAACTTTGGAAAGAACCTGCACATATAAACAAAAAATGCAATAAGGTTGACCTTGAACGAATTGAAATGATTCAAGCATAGTTTTAGTGTTGCGTATGGCAATTTTTCATCAATGTCCGTAAACTACTGCTTTTTGTTGTCTCCACGTTCCTCCCGTGAATCATTCTTGCACTAAAAAATTCCAACGGGACATCATGCCATTGGTTCACTGCCGACATGGAGACACAAAAATCGGCCAAAAGTTGAAAGACAAAACCACTCAGCCAGTTGAAGATTTGGCGTCATGACAGGTTGAAGACAAACTACGCAACTACATGCTAGTGCCGTCCGGTCTGACACTTTCCTGTCGCCGACTCGCATTCGTCAGCGGTGGCTATCAAGTCGGTTCAAAGCACTGGTTTACTAAATGTATCTCACGGGATGGCATCAGGATCCGTGGTTGAAAGGGGCGTCTGGTAGAGCAACAAAAATCATCACGGGGTCGGTAGAAGTCCAATAAGTTTATTTAAATCGATGCAGGCTCTCAAGAATTCGACAGTAAAGCAACAGAATGTTCACCAGATATACAGTGTATATTATACACTATAATCATGCTAGTGGCTTTTTTATTGTGATTCTTTAGTTTCCATCGCCTATGAGCCACGTATCGATGACTTATTAGCAACATGTCTTACCATTCTTTATTACCTGTTCCTCAAAGTGATGCAAAAACAATTGCTTACTCCTACTAAGTAGCTTTTGGCAAGAGTTTTGGTGTGTAATTTTACTAACATTCTGAGAGCAGATATGGCATTGCAAATGAAAAAGGTTGAAACTTTTTCCATGAGTTGAGGATCTCATCACAACCTGCTCAGCTATTTTTGCAAACATGTTTTGGACACAAACTAGCAATAGGTGTTGAACAACAGAACAAATACCCATGTATCTCACAACTTTGGTACTATTTCTTAAACAATGCAAACATATTAACAATGTTGTAACACAAAACATGCTTTCTCAATGAGGATGAAGTGACTCTGGAATTAAACACCCTGTTGTAGCTTAGCCCCTAGTGGAATTGAACTTCTGCATGAGCGAGGTTTTCCGCAACATTTTCCCGAATGGGGCAATTTTGGATTTTTCTTGGAACTCAAAGTGTCACAATGCTGTCATTCTGAAAGTGTCACAATGCTGTCATGTGCCCAATTTTTGCCTGTCACGCAGTTTGCAGCTGTTGGTAGCGTAAACGTTTGATGCATTTTACCCACCACTAACCCAAATGCTAAGGATATTGTATTTTTACTGTACAAACGTTGTAGTAATTATCACAAGTTTTTCCAGCCGTAATTACTTCGCTACCTTGAAAATCTTGAGATGGTTTTGGGCCAGGCAATTGAAGTATGCAAAGTATATGGCTGCTAGACTGGCAATTATTTAAAATGAATCAGGTGTAGAGTAAGAGAAAAAGCTCAAGATATTTGAATAAAAGCTGAAGATGCCAGCTCCAGGGTTCCCACACATTATAAAATATTCCATACTTTTTCAATACCTTTTCAATGATAAATTTATAAATGTTCAATACCACTACTTCTCTTCATTTTTCTAATTTCTTAATCATGAAATTCAATTTTACACACATTGTATAATACAAAAATAAAGTGCTTTGCCGTCAGTAAAATTCTGCTCAGATACTTCTGATTTCTTTTCCATTTAGGATTTTCACACATTTTCAATGCCTAATGTACATTTTGGCCATATTCAAATACTTTTTCAAGGTCTTGAAAATCAATTTTGAAATGCAATACTTTGTCAATAGTTTCCATACCATGTGGGAACCCTGCAGCTCAGCGGATGAGATATATATCCTGTAAATGTGCTGTAAAAGGATTCCTTTGACTAGATAGTATGTGCAAGAAACAATTATCACACATACACTGATTTGAAAATTGGTATCTTCTGCAACACGAACACTATACTTTTGACAAAAGCTTACAATTAAACAAACATACTTGAAACTTCTTTGTAGCATTTTCTCGGTTTTCATCTGTGGCTCTGTCTGGATGCACTTGAAGAGAAAGTTTACGATAAGCTCTTTTTACTCCTTTTTCACTACAATCTTTCGTTATTGACAATACAGCATATAAATCGGTGGTTCCAAAGTGAAGCTTGCAATCTTGTAGAAGTCCCATGCTACTCACAAAACTGAGGGCAACTTGCCTATAAAATAGCTGCAATTATTGGATACAAATCAAAATCTGGGGTCAATGTGTGCATGTATGTGTCCTGCATAACAATGGAAAATAGTGGTATTCACATTAACACAAAATTGGGAAAGTCCTCTGGCGTTTCATGACAATTAAACTCAGGGATGTGGAGCTGCAGCTGGGCATTTTACAAGCAGCTGGAGCTCAGTGAATAATTAACAAATTTAAGAGCTATGGTTATTTGAAAGGTATCTCCAGCTTATTCTAAGATACTAATGATTTTACCAAATTTACTGAAAGCTAGACTTACTTTACTGAAAACAGTGCTCTTTATAGCAGAGCTAAGCACGATTGTTAGGAGTTACAACACCGGACTGCAACAATAGATCTGCGAGTCATTTATGCTTCCATGGTTTAATCATCGCTAAGGCTGTGGCATCATTGCTGGACAGGTGTGCTGTTACTTATAGAAGAGAAATGTTGTAAACTACCACAATATCTTACTTTCTAGTCAGAATGATCAAACTGGATCTGTAGTAGTGTAGCGACCTAGAAAGAACTAAGTTATAATCAGTAGGTATGTAAGAAGCTGTATGTATATTTTGGCCAACAAATGGCATTTAAACATTTCTTGTCATTTGTGTTAATGCAAATGTGTATGCGTTAGAAACTAACACACGAGAGAAGTAATTGACTTTGTGTTTTGCACTTTTTGTATGGCTTGCTTGGGCAGAGCTGTTAGCTGGCATCGCCAAGATTGCAACAGGCAAATCATGCAATGTGCGCAGAACACTTGGTTGACTGAGACTGGACTGTATCAAAATACTCCGCCACGAGTCTAGTTTTCCAAACAGATGTTTTCTAGATTCGGGTCATAATAAATAACAAAAGGCCTCAGACATTAACAGCAAAATCAGTGACACCTTTGCAGAATTTGTTTTGTGTTGCCCTCGATTTGAGTAAGATTTCTGCTGGTAGCTGATCTCTCAATCAGCTGAGCTTGTTACTGTTGTTTTTTCGCTGATTTTGTCATGTTAAGAGTGCTGATTGTAAAAGAAGTTTTTTTTTTTTTTTTAAC
>JGI24158J21664_10003971_pt1 | contig 18853 bp, 6 predicted proteins | sample Ectturendosymbi3_FD_21664 | JGI IMG/M metagenome (IMG submission 21664)
ACGGGTCTGTTATGAACATGGTCTGTTATGAAAGTGGTCTGTTTTCAACAGGTCTGTTATGAATGGGTCTGTTGTGAACGTGGTCTGTTTTGAATGGTCTGCTATGAATGGTCTGTTATGAACGGGTCTGTTTTGAATGGGAACCATTTTGAAAATGCGGCGTTTAGCGGAAGGCCGTACTTTCTAATCATCAGAAGAACCTAGTGTAAATAGAAGCAGTTAAGTCTCGTTTCATGTTTGAGGCTAAGTTAGAAGAAATTTCAAGTTTGATGATTTTTCCTGAATGCTTCCGCGGACCATGGAAAACGCTGAGGACCACATGTGGCCCGCAGTTCGCCCACCCCTGGCTTAATCAAACTACGCTTTATGCAGGCTTCTTTTCACACAGTATGAGACTACATGATGTGTTGGAATACGTCTCCGCAGGCTTGTGGGAATACGTCTTAATTGTTAAGGTTTAGTTCTAGTTTCTAAATGAGTTCCCAGACGTTTGTAGCTCTTGACGAGATCCCATAGGTTTGCAGCTCTTGTTTCAAAGTGACGTTTACAAGTCTTGCTTGGTAAACTAAAGTTACAATTTGTGGTTTCGTTAAAGATCATGGCAATGCTTCTTTGAAAAGAAGTGCCCTGCTTTGAAAGTCTGCAGATAGCCTAATGTGTAAATAATCGTAATATACCTGGGTATTGCTGTCAACGAAGCGAATTTTTGTGACTGTTGCCGTAACATGAGGCATTTTCTTTGTGATGTAGAAATGGTAAAGCGTTTTGTGAGAGTCCATTTGCATTCGTCAACAACCTGAAAAGGACTAGCAAAATGTCGACGTTGCTACCCCCCCTAGGAAACATTTATGCGGACGCCCATCCCATGCCCACCGTCCTCAATGGATACCGGAAGCGCAACTGAATTAGATGCTTCATGCGCGGCTTTAATCAACACTGTTTTTTTAGTTGCTCATCTGTGAACGATGGGGCGAGTACCAGGGGGCTGTGACATAAAATTATCACGAATACCTGACAATCGTCGGTCAGCACGAATAACGTGCATTGTTATTGTATGAATTATGGTCCAACTATCAACAAAGGATAAATATGAGTTTTAGTTGAATCCACAAATCACTTTGAAAAAGTCGCGGTTTCATTTACACATGTGCGATGACTTCATCTTGTGCAGATCAATTTCTTAAACAGCGGGAAGCCGGGCACCAATTCTCTGCTTGATGGGAGGGATGCCACCAGCTGTGCAACATCGCATGACCAAGCCAACGTCACCGAAGGAGGTTGACCATTTTTTTTGTTTAGATGTTTTTCAAGGAGTTTTGCATACACTGCATCATCAGCTCACTATGCTGATGTTGTACTTTTGAGTTCGCTCATTTTTTTCTGGCTAAAATTAGCCAGTGGCGTTGCGAATGTCAGAGGTATCCAGAGAAAAAAACATGTTTGCGCCCTCAGTCGTGAAGTCAAATTTTGTTTCCTTTTAGACTAGAAATAAACTTTGGCGCCCCAAAACAATACGCCCGTTACGTGCACTTCTCTCTCAACCTCGTGTTTTCAATTCAGCCGGAAGCTCCTTTACCAAAATTAGTAAATGTTTGATGGTAGCTGCCATAGGCCTCTCTAGTTACACTTTGAAAAGAATGCATTTAGTGAACATTAAGCAAAAATGTAATCCATGTGTTGTGCTAAGTGATCCAAAGATAACAATTCCGATAAGCTTAAGGTGGTGAACAAGTAGGAAGCAACAGAAAATAAACTGGAGTAAAATCTTGTTAGCGCAGCAGTTCAGCGCTGTATTTAACGCACAACATGCGTCGAACTCTCGAGCTAGGTAAGGTATTATTTTGTATTTCAGTAAAAACCAGTGGATAATGAACCGAAATGCTCCATAACTGATAAATTCATCCTTTCCCCCTTACGTGTGGCCATGATCTTCAGAAAGGGGGCAGAGGAGATCAAGCCCCTCGGATTTTGAAATTTTATATTTTTTCTATTCACTTTTTAGTAAAAAAATATTTTTCTTCCAGTTTCGGTTGGCAAAATGAAATTTCATCACTGTTGCCCCCTGGAAAATAATCCGACACCCATGCGTGTGGCATGCAGCAGGTGGTTCCGAGTCTTACCTTGTGCATCCAATAAACGTCCGGCTTGGGGTTTCCAGATATGACAGCGCCTAATGTGAGCGTTTCACCAACTTTGCATTGACCGCTGTCTGGTTTTCGAACAAATTTTGGGGCAACGCCTGAGTATAGAGGTTGGAGAGTGTGATTGAAATGAACAGAAGAAAAGCGAAAAGGTAGACAAGCAAGTAAGAAAATATAATGCATGAAGTACACTCAATGCTGCTATGATATCAGAGGAAGCAAACTGTATTTGTTATTAGATTTGAATAGTAGCGCCATTATTTACATTGTTTGGAGGGAGATGGCAAGATTTATTTTCTGTTACATATGCACGACTTACAGCTTCAGGCAGTTGCGATCAGCTATAATAAGTCATGGTATGTCTTGAAACATTTATATATAAACCTGGTAACTCTTCAGCAGGTCACACTTAGAACATGCGCCATGGGCTACAATTTTACGCGTGCAAGCTAAAATATTGGTCAATTCAAAAGCTCTTTATTCTGCCTTGCCATACGCTTTCCTAGAAAATTTTGTTAAAACGGCCCTTTTTTTGTTGACATAATCATCTTTCCCTTGACATGCAATACAAAGTGTGTCACACAAAGTCAAGATCCACATAAGTGGCATTCATTTACACAGAAATGCCATTGCAAACACCAGCATTTCTCGCCTTGCTCCTCAGTTTGGAAAGCATTGACAAAACGTGCTTGCGTCAGATACATGCTGTTAAACCAAGGTTGGGTGCGGCCAAAGCGCAGTGGTTGTGTCCGCCTCTCAGTTGGAAGGTTGGGTCTTCGATCAACGGCCACTGAGTGAATTGCCTCAACAGCCCCGGCAAGAAGCAAATTTCAGGCTTCGATTGCCGTCACCAAAATCAAATCAAATAATAAATCAGGGGTGAAAAAGTCGCGCACTCGCGACCAAAAACATGAGTGCGTGATCTTTTTCTTTTTTAATTAAAATTTTTTATTACATTTTATACTTCTTTATGCATATGAATACTGTATGGTAAAGCTTATACGTGTGTGCTATTAACATTCACAGAAAAGTTCGGTCTAGAAATTGATTCATGTCATCAGTAGGGTTGGCCGAGTGGTTGACCGTAGTCTTTCACCAACTCTGTGTCTCACATATATAGCAGTGGTGTACAGGAACCGGAGTAGACTCCGGCCGGAGCCGGATTTGATTTTTTCACGACAAACCGGAGTCATTTTTTGTATAGCTTATAGCGTTCAATTTGGTGTTCAAGCAGGAGTCGGAGTGCAAAACTTACGAATGTTTCGAAGTCGGAGTATATTAAGCGAAAGCAGGAGTGGAGTCGGAGTCCAAATTTTTATTCTCCGTACACCACTGATATATAGTTCACACGAAATTGCAAAATTCCTAAGCACTCCGCGCTTTTCTGGTCTTTATTTTTTATTAACACCCAAGCAATTTTCTGCCCTTTCGTGTTTTACCCTTTTCATTGCATTTCTGTTACTTGGTGGTTTGAGTCACAAAAATGTATGAATAAACTCACCTCTTCGCTATTCCTTGATGAACGATTCATGTTTGTGGAGGTTTGTCGTCAATGGTTGGCCGGTGGTGTCCCCCCTTAGTAGCAATTGGTTCCCCCCGATTGAAAATAGTAGATGACTATTTTTTGTCCTTTGCTGAATGATGCCCTCGTCTCCATTGGTCTTCCAAACAACCTAAGCCTAGCGACGGGCCTGGCCTTTGTGGCAGTAAGAAAATATGCAACGCTGTTCAGATTTCATACACAATGAGTTTATGGCTACGTTGCAAAATGACCTGGCTTTGAAAGCTGAGAGGACATGTCTGATTCGATAGGACCGGTGAGAGGCAAAATTTTTTCACTCCCATTTCGCGCTAAGTAAGGACCACTTTATGAGTGGCGTAGAAAGGTTTTGCTCAAACTACAGAATATATTCGATGCCAAAAGCCGCCCAAAGCCTGAAATCTCCATGATAAACAATTTCCTCATCGTTTCTAGCAATTGCGCCAATCTCACCCTCGCTTTATACGAATGTTCATAGAAATTTACTTTGCTGCAATAGTCAGTGCAAGTGTTTCAGCTTTCCTGGCCTCTACAGGCCCGTAGCCAGGGTTTAAGGTTTGGGGGGGATACATGATTTTTGTTTTTATTACATGTTTAAAAAAATTTTTCTGGGCACAACAAATTTTGGGGGGCACTGCCCCCGAATATCCCCCGTGGCAACGGACCTGCTCATACATCGCCGTTTTTAATAATAAAATGGAATGCCAGTGGATGAAGTACGTCTGCAAAGGTAGATAAGTCCAAACGGGACAATTCGTAGATTTTTCATAATTTGCTACATGGAAAGTATGTTTCAATCCTTTCACTGATAAAACTTAGCAACGAAATCAAACCACGCTTCGAGATTAAAATACTTCGCACTGCTTTTGGCGAAAGTATTTGTTCGCAGTGTGTTGGGAACAAACCCACAAACTTTGACCCAAGCAAGAATGGCAGACGTTTCTAATAATAATTCAAATAAAGTTCCATACGTTTTTAAATGTAAGCATTCTTATTCAAACCACAGTGAGACAAGCAAACGATGCAGTGATGACGTCAAAACAAAATAGGTTGCACTGGAACTTCGGTCACAGTATGCGTCATAAAAACGAACACTTCATCGAGCAGTTGCACCCACAGCGCTGGGAGCACTCGGGCAAGCAAAGTGACCGCGGCTGCAGGTGCATGCACAGCAAACAACATGGTCATGGCTTCCAAAGCATGCACAGGGTGGCGGTCATGTCGCTTTGATGTTTGGCATTGAACGCGTCACCGACCTTCGACAACCAGTGAAGCGGAACATGACGCACTTCCAGCCAAGTTCCACGCATTGACAGTATACACTCCGGCTTCACTGTGAGGAAACAATAAAACATTAAAATGCCTGGCGTTGCGGTTTTCACGGGGATTCGAACCCGCACCGGCAGGAACACCAAGTCCACTGGTTTAGTGCAGGGGTTTCCAAACTACGGCCAGCGGGCCAAATTTGGCCCACGAAAACATTTCATCCGGCCGCAGAGACATTTTATGAACAATGAAAAAATAACATATTAACATAGTTTGTTGGTTTGTTAGAATGTAACATATCCCGAAACAATCACATTACGTAAAATGTCCGGCCCTCGACCTGTTGTGTAGTAGTTTATGCGGCCCTCTGACAAAAAAGTTTGGAGACCCCTGCTCTAGTGCAACGGGCAAGCAACAATAGAGATTCCCCGCTCGACCAAGTTCACTCTAAGCATGTGACGCAACGCGCCATCACAATGGCGATCGTGCAAGGTGCAGTCAACATATGACACAATTCAAAGTCGTGCCCACATTTATAGCGGCAGAAATACAAAATGATCTCGCAACACAACGTTTCTGGATTATTTCACGACAAACCCCTCACAATACCCCCCAGCTTCATACAGGCTGAAATGTAGTTTAGTTTTTCACTCCATTGCTTTCGCTTGTTGACGCAGTGGACGAAAACCTTACTGGTTGCGTCAAAGCAGTTTGTTTTCATTCATAAACATGATGAGAGAAACACTTCTTTTGCAAAACCAGCGAATCGGCAAAAACGATGCAAAAATACAGAATTGTTGGCAAACGCCTGTAGCTGTTCAGCAACCTTTTGAGATCATAGTGAACAAAAACACGTTTACACAAAAATTACTCTTTGTTTCAGCCATGTACGCAATACATATGTTTGGTTTGGAAGATTTTACGTACTCGCAGAATAAAGATTAATTTTTCTGGAAAAACCGGATGGTTTGACCTCATTTTTGTCAAAACTAGATAATTTTCGGAAATCATTTGTGTCAAGCCGGTCAAGTTGTGAAGCTGGTCAACAGAAATGTGACTATTAACCTTCCAAATAAAACTTGCAGATTCTGTCCAAGAAAAACTAAGAGCAGACAACAAAGTGTTTCCATTTTAACTGAGGAAAAAATTCTATTGACGTGCAACTTTTTTGTATCAGACCACCCAGGCGTGCGAGCGTTGTCACCAAACTACTGCAAAGTTGCTCCTTGCAGTTAGTCTGTCACTTAGCACCGAAAATAAGGGTGCACGATGAAGAACAACATGGCAGGTAGTAGTTATTGTGTCAGCTTCGCAATGCAACAGTGCATAACGTTACAATATAAGTGAATTACCTGAAGGCAGCGTTACGGATCTCCAAACACGGCTCAGTTTCACTTCCACCAGTCTTGTGCGAGTCGCTCAAGTCATTTCCATCACGTGACCAAGATATTTGCATGGGCAGTGAACCGGAAAGAACACACTTCAGTCGTACCTGCAAGATTATTACGTAGACACACAAGATTATTGTGCAGACAAACGTGTTCGGCTTAGGAATATATTATGCAATGCAACCGCAGGCGCGCGCGCATGCAAGTGAAGTCAGTGGATTTTAAACGATGGCGAAGAAATACAGTAGCAACGACATTATTATGACTTGGTTCAGCGTTTCGTTTGAACCACCATCTTTCGTTGAAGATTTTCTGCACTGATCAAGTTAATCTCGGTAGCGTCTGCCAGCGCAAAAAAACAATACGAGAATTAAATAGATATCGCTTTAACAGTAAATGGTTCGAAGCGATCAACTAAACCATGCTTTACAAACAGATGTTTCCCGACGACAATTGCGTCGTTTTTCGTTTTTTGTCGCAAATACCAACTTCAAAATTCCTTTTTATTTTTGTCAACAGCGCAGAGCGTATTTTCATCCTTGCAATTTTCAACGCCAGCAACAACTGTGTTTGCTATCAACTCACACCAGACGTACGTCAAAGAAAGGATATTGTGATTAATGATAGTTTTCTACTTTTCCTTCAAAACCAGTTTTACACATCGCTTCAACTTGATCATAACGCAACAAACGTTGTGTCTGACTTATCACAATCAAGTTTATTGGTCACAATGCCTACACGAAATGTAACTCACAGTTTCTCCAGGGTGAACTTTCACGCTTGAAAGCTTTTCTGTGAATGTTGGTGGTTCTACTTTTTCCTCTGCAATGAAAAAGACGAATGTGTTAAAGTCAATGTACTTGAAAATATTCTTACCAATGCACAAACACGTGATCTACTCAGTAGCTAGCTTCAAGACGTGACCTGGGCAGAGTTTTTACACCCACGCAGTAGGTGCTCGTGCAAAGTGTAGTTTGTAGACTTTGTTTGCATCAACGTGTTTAAAAAAACTGATAACTGCAAGTGCAGCATGCACAAGTAAGTGGACAACTACTGTCTTCTGTGCAACGCTATGTAATCAGTGCAAATATGCAACATACCTGAGATCACCGCTACTTTGCTTTCCTACACTATTGGTTGGTTTATTTGTATTAGGACAAAAAATGCTGTGTAAAATAAGGACAAAAAATGCTATTAGGACAAAAAATGCTGTGTAAAATAAAGCGCATTTCATCATAAGCCATGGCTCCATGATACTGAGTGACATGACAAGTGGGAAGAGTTAACAGTGTGCCTCGCAACACCAGCAGGAACAATGCAAAGGTGTTTTCAATCTCTTCGTGCGACCCGACAATATAATCAACTTGCGCCGAATCGGCCTCGCACGAGATGCAATGTGAACGTGGGGGAGGAATCAAAGCTTTCCCGCGTTGCTTTGAAAAAACATAAACTCAATATTGCCACCTCCAGTCCTTCAGAATGAAGCTGAATTTGGATAGCTGCAAGGTCTGATGAACATCTCTGATAAGTTGGAATTTCTCTGCAATTTTTTCCATTATATCTTTAAAAACCTGACCTTTGGATGCCGTCTTAATAGGAATTCTAGTTTGTTGGAATTGAATTTACAAATGAAAAAATCAAGTTACGCAATCTTTCAATGCCTATTTTTTTCTCACCACCCATAGCAATATTGCTGCTACATGAACATGATATCTTTCTTAGTCGTATGACATGGTTTATCACATTTGCTTGTTAATTCCTGTAACACGTGCAAACGCAATGTTGGAGATTTTATAAAGGAATTTCAGCAAAAGTTCTATTCAATGCTCTGCGTCACCATGCTATTCAAGCCCAGAACCGACAGTTTTGTTTGGTCTGAAGTTATCACTGGAGTAGACTGCAATTCATATAAATATGGAAGCTTCCACGAGTACTTGAAACTCATTTCAATTCTTCAGGTTTATGTAAAATGTCAGAAATACGCTTTTGCAAAATAACCGCGGATAAAGGTTTTGTGATGGTTCTACTTTTAGTAACCCGATGCACCTTACAATACCATTCATAAAACTAGATTTTTATGTTCTGACCAGTCACTGAAACTGACATTACAACATCATCTCAGGCAGTGGTGGGCAATTTCGTGCAGTATTTAAACAAACCGGTGTCTAGTGCAGAGCATGCGAGGCAGTGTCGCTGTGTTGAAAACAGTGCCTCAAACCTTCACCGGTCTCGTTATCGTCCATCCGTCCCAAGCTCTGTTCCGCCAAACCGCGTCTTTTTTTCTTCTTGCGCAGTTTCCGGTCCGCCTTCACATCCGCTTCCCGCGCTGGTTCTTTGCCAATAATGACGTCAGCCACTTCGCGAGATTTTTCAGCATCTTCCATTTGTTTGAAAGCGTCAACAATGCGACGATCTTCCTCTGCGCTGACTCGGGATTCACTTGTCTGCGATTCGCGATCTATCAACGGGGCGGAAGTGACGTCGGGGACGTTGATGACGTCGATAAACGTTTCGACATCCCTGGTGGAGAGCAAGGGTTTGCTACCCAAGACCAGCAGCCGTGCGCTGCACCTGATGCTGCCATGTTCGTTCGATGCCACGCAGGTGTACACTCCACTGTGATGTGAGTCAGTTTCGCTGATGACGAGACAGCCAGCGTCGTCATCAGCGATGACGGAGATGCTTTCATCCTCGGTCGTCCTGCACTCCGACGACTTCGTGTCATCAATAAGGACGAGCGGTGAATTGTTACGCAACCATACCACGTCAGCAAGTGGGCAGGAGGTGAGGATGTAGACGAAATGACCGGTTTCACCAGCCCTGACTTCACAGTCTGTGATCGGCTTCACAAATCTTGGAGGGGAGACTTCTGGTGGAGCAGCAGGTCCTACTTGCGGTTCTTCACGCTTCGCTACTTCACGTTTTTCGATTTCTTCTCGGATGAGTTTGCGCACCTCTTCCACCCAATCGCTCAGAACAGCGACACTGCTGCTAGCTGCCGAAGATCGTTTGCGAATCTGCAATTTTTTTCTTGTTTTTTTGCTTTCGAGTTTTTTCACGGCTCTCCGTTGAAATGTGACTGCTTCAGCAAGGATTTGAGTATTATGACTCATGTTTTGCGATGTTTCATCAGCCGACAACTCATGGAACACTTCAGAATCTGTTTTAACTGAAAGAGATCGTGTGCTTGGATCTTCAATTGTTTCGTCAACGTAGATAGAGTTACCGCCAGAATAGGATGAAAAGTTTTGGGTAAAGTTTTCGCCGTCCCCGATCTCCACCGATCTGATTGCTCCCTGTCTAGAACCTTCAATGCTGTCCACCTCAGTGGTGTCCCCGAGCGTGCTAGCGTGTGTTGCATTGTCATTAAGCAAGGGTGGTTGCACAAGCAGCCTAGCAGTGCTAAACGACTCGCCCACCACATTGCTGGCCCGACAAGCTATCACTCCATGATCGGCGGCAGTTGCCCTGGCAACAACCAAGCTGTGCCTCTCTCCTTCTTTAATGTATCGATAATTTTCGCTCTTAGTGATGACGTCGTCATTATGAAACCACGTGATCAGCGGGTATGGCGAGCCGCCGAGCTCAGCGACAAACATCGCCTCCCCATTTTCTTGCACGCAAATGTCCCGCAAAGGTCGCCGGAAAAATGGTTTAATTTTCGGGCTCCGATGCATCATCGCCACAGCAGGTTGGCTGAACAGCACGTGGGAGGAGGTGGCGCTGAAGGCGGAAGTTTTGCGTGACGCAAAACCGCGTTCAACGAACGACTGGATCGTGCTGCCGGAATCTGAGACAGAAAAACACCACAACACTGTATGCGATCCGAACTGTAATAAACTTAAGCCAGGCACACGAACAACACAGCGACCGCTACTAAAGATGTGTTCGTGAAAACAACACGTCACAAACAAACCCACACGCGCACGCGAAATACTTAGAAGCAGCACTCTCACAATGAGGAAAAATCATGGAGGTAATTTTTTATTTATCAACATCGTACAATGCCCTGAAAATGCACAAATCAAAGTAAAGCAACACAAAACCAAACTTGAAAAATATTACAATACATATATTGAATTGAGTATTCGAAGCAGACACAAAACAATCAATATTTATTCGTTACAATCAACTGAATAGTCTTTGAAGCAATGCCAATTGTATTCCACGCCTTGCAAGTGTACAAGCCTTCATCGCGAGCAACTATGTGGTTAATCCTCAGCACATAGTGCACGTCTAGCTGCTTCCTGCACCCGATGTCTCGCTCCAGATTAGTTTCAAGCAGAGGGGAAGTTTGGGTGACCGCAGCAAGCTCCCTACCAAACGCAACATCCATCGGAAGTGAGTTGGTGATATGTTGCGAGATGCGATCGTATATCTCCAGCAAACGTCCATCTTTGTACCAAGCAACCTTCGCTTCGGGATGTGACACTACAGAGCATGACAACACTGCACTGCCTCCCTGGTTTACTTTTATTTCTATGTTCTTTTTTCCAAGAAACTTGGGTGGTATGACGTAACAGAACCTGGGCGGAGTCTGGAAGCCTGATGGAGTTTCGGTGTCGGTTGTGTTGGAAGGTTTGTATGAACACACGGAATAAAATGAATCGTTGCATTCTGCGTCGTTTGAAGCGACGCTTCGCGTTTCGAAGTATTTCAAATCTTCGGATAGACTGGTCTCGGTGTTTTCAGGTGGTGTGGCGTATCCTCCTTCTGTGGTGCGATCGAAAGGAGATATTAGATCTGTTGGCGTGGTGCGATTGCTGCCAACGCAGGAGAAAAACTCGCCGTCGACCTTTGCTCGAAGCTGATGGTTCGGAGGGAAGAGGATCAGAGCAGGGCAGGAGTTTTCGCTCGCACCATCAGTTAACGTTTCATCATCACTTCCGCCACGGATTTCAGTTACCAGGATACCAGGCAGATCGGAAACATTCCCGCTGGTTTGTTGACCGGCTTGCGCTTCAGTCTCATCGACGTCACCCGTGACGTGGGCGGAATTTCTGTCAAGTTGAAGAATATCCGTCGAACTTCTGTCATTTATTAGCAGGGACTTTTCACCTCTCACTTCCGGTCCTGTCATACAGTCGCTTATCTCTTCTTTCACATTAGATGGAAGTCTAATATCACTTATGTTATGGAATAATTGGGCGACATCTTTGCCGTTTCCAGTAATTTTTTCACCACTAATCCCAATATTTTTTTCAACATTCTCTACAACCATTTCATGCAAACTTTGCAAATCGATCAGGGAGTTTTCCGGGACCTTCTCAAACGAATATCCCATTAAATCATCTTCATTTGCGCGTCCATGGTCCACCACAGTTTCATTTTCAATTGGTTTCTCTGAATGACTCGTGTTCGGCAGGAGATGGTCCAGGAGGAGGGAGCGTGGACATGAGATGGGGTGATTCTCGGCTGGTGGCGCACACCAGGTGGCGTAGTTGCTCTTCATGTGAATGACATGCTGTTCAGCCAATGAGGACTCGTCGTTTGCGAGCGGATCTGACTCTGAACAAGAATTATCGACATCCGACTTCATAAACACGGCCAGGTCGCATTCATCCTCTTCCTCCCATACTTCTAAATCGAAGCTGCCGCTCCCCATCCGCTTGATGGTGCGCTTGACCGAGCTGCCGGCACTGCACGGTCTGCTGCACTCGCTCTCGCCCACAGATTCCGTGTCGCTCCATTCGTAGCATCGGGTGAAGTCAGGCGTGAAAGAGAGAGGGCGGCAAGCGCTGGAAGGTCTGGACGGAGGGCCCGAATCTGTCCCGAGGCAATTCTGACCGCCTCGATTCCGCTGCGCGACAACCTTCTCACCGACTTGCAGGCTTTCCTCAGGCAGCCACAATGACAACAGCTTTTCATTGGCTTCGAAAGACAGCAGCGAGTCGTATGATGCGCACCGAGGCGTGTCGCCGCTGCTGAGGATAGTCACTCGTGCGTGACTCGCCTTTTCTGATGAGCAGTTTGTTTCTTCGTCTTCTTCTAAAATGGGTGAAAGATCGCGACGGTCAAAATAATCTTCATCATGAAGGAGTGAGTCAGATTCTTCGTCCATGGACACGCTTGATTGGTTTCTGATCTTCAACCAATCAGAAGCTTCCGCCTGTTCGCTTGACTCGCGAAACGTACCAGCATCTGTTGCGCGATCGGAAGTTATCTCGTTCATCGCTCGAACCTCCTCATCGCTGACACTGTGGGAGGATATGTCGCAGACATCGCTGCATCTGTGAACATGATAGCGTAAGATTTTGAACGCTTGTATGTTGTTCTACCAAGCATACCATATCCTAGTAGACATTGCAGCTAATCACGAAGACTCACCTTTCCTCTATTTCATGCATTTCATTAAAGCATGGTGAACACATCACCCCCGCATTTCTGTTTGATTTGTTCACACCAGTGGTATTGTCCGCAGCTACATTTCCGTTGGATGCTTTTGTCTTCAAGTGATGGTTTCCATCCAGAACATTTGAAAAAATAGCTTCCTCGCCAATTTTCTCCCCCAATGCATGTTTGTAACGCACACCAACATTTCCCGGAATATTGTCTGTGCAACAAAACCCATCCGGTTTCATGATGTCACGCACGAGATATTCCGTGTGAACATTGCCGCTAAAATACGTCGAATGCAACTCGGCAGTGGACAGTTTGCCGTCCTGTTTAAGGAGAGTTTCTTCAGTTTGATATTTTAAAAGATCCTTCTGACTCGCTGACCGACGGTCATCAGAACGGGGATCATTTTTCTTTAGGCGCTCATCTCTTCCTGCAGAGTAAAATTTTTGAATGAATAGAACTGAAACATGAGAAATGAAAAATTGATTATCACCAAAACACGACCAGTGCATTGCCATGCACAACTTTGTATTGTGTTCCACGCACAATGCATGCATATGCAAGTAAAGCAAGCCTCGAAAAGAAGACCGGCGCGCACAGAGCCGACAGCTTGCTACAAAACATTACAAAATATTAACAGCATCACAAAATAAACGGTCAACAGCATTTCATATCATACCTGGATGTCGCTGTTTTCAATACTGATGCGACTTCACTTGCCAATGCAACGTTCATGCTTTTTCATTCAGCGCATGCATCATACAAACAGGCTGAAGTGGAACAAGCATTGAAGTGACGAAGTACAAGACATACTCGATGACAACTTCCCGCAGTCGCATATGCGAACATCGAAGTGCTTTTAACGTAGTCAGTAGCTGCCGACATTTACTTCCCCATCGCAGGTGGGGAATCAGTCAAACTCACTATTGTTATGATGACGTTCACAAAAACTTACATAAGTTTTCGGCGTCTTTCATAAATATCGCCCCCCCCTGCAACAAAATGTCGCTCCCCCTGCAACAACATATCGCTCCCCCCGGCAACAACAACAAACTTCAACAAACTCCCCCAGCAATGAAGAGCAAACTTAACGGAATTCATTATTACTAATTGATGAAGTTTCAGTGACAAAGTGAGCAGTGTGTTCTTTTCCGTGCAGTAATTTCTGGAAAAGCCAGCGCTGATTCCTTCATTCTCACCAGTAGAACGGATGTAGAAAGTCGGAAGGTGAAATGTGGAACATAACGGCAAGAAAAACGGAAAGCGAAACGTCTAAGCTGACGTGTCAAGCTGTTCGTGTTTTCATACGTACACGTGACTCTTCACAAACTTCGACAGTTGTTTTGGAGGAAAGTTTGCTCAGGTTGCTATGGGAACGAGGCATTGGCAATCCCGATTCGACATTTCGTTGCTCACGACTACGGGAAAGGTTTTGGACTGTCTTAAACAGAACGGTTATTAAATGGCCATGATTCTCAGAGACATCCTCCATCTCAAGCCACGTTGATTGTTTATCATAGGCATGCCAGCGCATTCGTGGACAGTTTCTTTTTTGTACGAATAGTTAAAGCGATAGCTCAAAGTGACACCGATCAATGCAACGAGTAGATATCATTTTGAACGACATGACGTTTTATTTACTAAATAACTGTGATTGAGGGCGTGGTGGAAGACCTGAAATATTTTTCCTAATAACTTGAAACTGATGAAAACGTTTTGCATGAACTTACAGACTAAAGCAAACACCTTTCATATGTCCTGTGACAACCAGTGGAACAACACGAAAGGTTCAGTGTGTCCTATAAGAAAAAAGCGGCACAAAACCGTGAGGTGCCATCATGCTTTGACATGCACGTTCGCAAGCAGAAGAATATTACGCTAGAAGACCTCGGCACACACACGTGTTTGTTATGGGCTGACCAGTTAGATATGATAAGGGTCTCCTGCGAATTGGCTTGCTTTGCTTAAAACGCTCCGTTACGCCTCAGGCCTGTAAACCGATGCCCAAGTTCAAATCATGCAAATACGAATCTCGTAGAATATTCTCACCTCTCTCGCTAACGACCACAGCTGTGTGAGATGCAGCGTCGCCATACAAGTTGAACGCCGACACAGTGTACGTCCCTCCGTGTTCCACCCTGGCACTGTGAAGAGTGATGTGGTGCTCGACCCCCTCTCCACCGGTCGCAGATGTTTCGTGTTGCTCAAAAGTGTATTCAGGGTTTTTAAGCAAACCGACAGCATCTTTCATCCAGACAACCTTCGGTTTAGGACAACCGGATATGACACACGACAACCGGATGCGATCTCCGACTGACACTGTGACGCCATCTTGTGGTAGTGGAAAAGCAACAGACGGAGCCGCACGAGGCGCACATGATCTGTTGAGCACGGGGTCGGTGTGTGCGATGAGTGCAGCACTGCTCGTAGTTTCGCTGATCCCGCTGTCGTTGGTGTCGCCACCAGATACGGTTGACTGCTTACCACCGGGTCGTGACGCATCATGACAATCACTCACAGTACTTGGCTGGCAGATAATGTGCCGGGTTGATCGCACAGCAGTAGTACACAGAGACTGGTCCTGTTTTAAAAATGCACCGTTTGTTAAAAACCTTTGATTTGTTTGACAACTCTCAGTCTCCGTTTCAACTGACTGTAAAGTGTGTTGCAGACCATTCGTGAAGGAGGAAAGGGTATTTGACGTAGTCACATCGGAATCACGACTCTTAGCACTGGGTCGTCGAACAGGAGCAAGATCCTCAGAGTTCTTGCTCAAGTCAACAGAGCTGCGAGACCATGAGTCTTTCAATCGTCTTTCGTAATATTTTCGTGGCGAATAAGGTGCTCGAGGAGTCAGCGACCCAACAGAGTTCGAATCGGTTGACACCGCCAGCATCCTGTCATGGCATGTCTGTAGATTGCCATCCTCATCGCTCACACGCAAGTCTAGTTTGGTGATCACTTTGTTTGAGATTGCAGTGTTGGTATCATCTGCATGCTTCGTTTGAACGATATCTTCTTTAGGAGTAACGATCAGAGGTACAGAAGCTGTTGCTTCCCCTTCTCTATTTCGGACGATTATCTTGTACGTTCCGGCGTCATCAACAGTACAACTCTCAATGTCTAGAAACGCGTGGTAAGAGTAAAGTTCACGCTCCAGTGAGCTTCTGTAATGGCCATCGGCGGTCTGGAATGAAACATCAAAAACATATGAGTTTGTTTTTCAAAACTAATAATGGAATCCACAGTTTTATGGAAAAAATTAAAGCTTTCTGTTTGTCAATCGTTGATCACCACAGTTTTGTAAACATTTGCCACTGTTGCGTCATAACACTTGAGACATCACAGAACTTTATGGTGACATAAAAATGCTGTTAAAATGTTTATCGTCAGTGCTGTTGACAAAATGGTTTCGCCATTATAGCAATAAAAGTAACATCACCACCAATAAACACATGCTTCTCAAAGCATATTATACCTTTATTTCGGTGTCAGAATGAAGCCATATAACCGTTGGTCGCGGTGAGGCAACAAACCGACAGTCAATCCGGGCGTTGTCGTGTGTCAGGACAGACTGAACTTTCGGCTTCAACGTGAACGCAGGTCGAATCAAATCGTCGTCAAGTTGCTTCAGCTGCTTTGTTCTGAAAGCATCGTCGCTTCACTGTCACATGCGCACATGAGCAACTGCGCAGCGCGCGGGACACGTGGACAATACAATCGTATTTCGCTGAGACGCTCTTCGACACAAGTGAATTGCTTGCTACAACTCGGAAAATTCTCGTAAACCCGACCTCACATCATACTCGTATTTTTTTGTTTCTAGCATTCTATGATCATAAACGGAACAAGGATTTTTCGGCGTGTCGGACCAGTTTTGCGCTGAAATGAAGGTAACTTTGAGCAGAATGCTGAAACAAAGCGAAAGCTTAACTTTTCAAAGATTTTGTCCGTCATTCCAATAAAAATATACTCCAAAGAAAAGTTGTCCCCCTGCATGTTTTTCCCGACCCATCCCCGTCATGACAAATGCACAGCATCAGCATGCGAACACAACGAGCATGCAAGCTTTTTACCTTGATAAGATCGGTGCGTCTGTCAGCGACGGATCAACGTCAGACTGGCAAATGTAATTGCCAACCAAACGACTGACTTCCGATCTTTGAATAGTGAATTCTTTCCCAGTCATGGAACTGCGCACGTGGAGTTTATTTCCAGCGTCTTGTCGGTTTTCTGAGGATAAAACGTTTTCATCAAAACGCTTTTGTGTTTCTTTGTGATGAAAATCAAATTTGAAGCGGTTGACAAACAGGAGCAGACTTTAGGTTACAGCACGACAGTAAATTCTAGGCATATATTTTCAAGAAAAGAAGAAAGAAAAGGGTGCCCCACTCACCGGAGTCAGCAGGTCGGGAGTCGAGAGAAGACGGTCGCTCAAGCGAAATCTGCCATTCGAGAGTATAAGCTCCGGGTACAGAGCCTCTCAGCTACAGTTACTTGCAAAAAACATTCCATCGCACCATCGCGGATTCACAAGAAGTCACTGAAAGTTCGTGTTTGTTTGTGTGTGGGATGGTGTGTGTGTGTGTGTGTGTGTGACGAAACAAATAATTTCGCAAGACTTTTGCTCGCAGGTGCTTGGAGGAGACTTATGTATTTCGGCCTTGAGAAAGGAAGAAGAGATCAGTGAAAGAGCGAGGATGGATGATGGTGAACAGAAATTACTTCGCAATACATGTAACACGCCCTAGTCCTTCCCAATGCAAGTTGTCGAGCACTGAGGAAACGGTACTTGTCACAATATATGCCTTCGGACAATAAGATTATGGCAAAATGAGGTAATGAGCAAAATGAATGAATAAGTGATAAAAAATACCTTCCAGTGTCTCCTGGCCATCGCTTTCCAAAGGTGATTCGAACAATCCTTAAAGAAAACAACAAACATGGCTTTAATCAATAAATCAATATCGTTTCTTTCCACATACCTGTAAATTACTTGTTTTTCTTTTTGAAATACGTCCGCCCACCTTTCTACCCTTCAACTGGCAATGGAAGTTCGTTGACTTGTCAAAGTTTTTTGGCTTTGAAGTCGAAGCTGCGACTACCCCCCATTCTTAGGATTCAGTTAAATTGTCGGTGTTGGCATCGATCAATGAATTAGACCGGTTCCGCAATCGATATTTACCGACATGGACAAACTTTTGTGCCACATGTGAAAATCTGACGTTAGCCGCTGCTTTCAGGGCTTCTTTCGTACGCTGTCTTCACCATTTCAAGAATCAAACGCTTAGAAGATAATCAAACATTTTAAAATCATTTCAGTTGAGCAGCAACACTTTTTCGAAGCAGCGTTCTTCTCGTCATAAATTGCGGGACCTCACTTCAGGTTACCAGTGATTTCACTCATTTCCATACGATGTCTGGTCAATGTCTTAACTTAGGGAACTGTCTGTAATGGTAACTGCGAACATAATATATTTTATTTTTTGCAGCAGCAAGACATTTCTCAGAAGCGATTCATCCACAAATCATCAATGAGGGCTGTTGAGGTGAGTTTTCAATCACAGACTGATGACGATATTTTGTCTTCCATGAGCAGCGCGAAGGAGGAAACTTCTTTGTAGAAAATCGTCCAAGTATTGTTATTTACAACAGCGAAAAAATCGCGAAAACTCGACTGATTTGTTTAAGGAAAAATTTACATCACTTAAAAAAAGTTCTTATTGCAAATAAAATAGCCATAATCGAAAACATTATTTTATTCGACGTTTCGGCTTATGCATAAGCCATCATCAGGAATAAATGAAATGCGACAGTTAGAAAGAAAAAATGTTTTCGATTATTGTGGCTCTTTTGTTTGCAATAAGAATCTACAGCAACTCCGTGCATTGTGTAAAAAAAGTTGTTGATCCATTTAGTGAATCATGTGAGATTATCTCTGTTGGGCGGCGGCTGATGCTGATTGCGAAAAATTCCAAGAAGAAACGAACAAATTTCATTTTCTGGTATTAAAAGCAATATATATAAAAATCATGCAGACACAAAGAGAAGCCATGCGCTTGGACGCGAACGGTGCGTAAAACGAAAACGTTTTCCTGAAATAGAATGCTTGAAAAAAACTACACCTATGTCTGTCTCTCAGGCGTCGCTAAGATAGTCGGGCGTAATTTTTACTTTGT
>JGI24158J21664_10003974_pt1 | contig 18846 bp, 11 predicted proteins | sample Ectturendosymbi3_FD_21664 | JGI IMG/M metagenome (IMG submission 21664)
CTACGTTCTGTATTGTCTGTTTTATCAACCTGCGTTCTGCAGAGTGTGTGTGTTCATACTATGGACTTCGTGTCTGCTATAAACAAATAAATTAAAAAATATAACCCCGACAATGATCTTTTATGAGGATATGAAACCAGTGATTAGTATAAAATGAAATCGACTGAACACGTTCTGCTTCATCCGATATGCGTACTTTCTCATCTGATGTGCGCATGCCAAACACTTGTTATCTTTATATTATTGTACACATTGAAGTTGCTGATGAATTTATCACTTCCAAAAACAGAGGTAACTCGATTTTTCATAATTAAAGCTAGACACCCAGGTCGACTAAAAAAACAGATCTGGGTGGAAAAACCCAGCAGTGGGAACCCTTCATGGTCACATGCGGAAAAATGCCTGCTACTGTAACTTAAAGTGAACGTTCGAGGATTTAATGCCGTATTGTTGCGCAACAAGACCCACAGTAAAACAATCCGCTAGCTAGTTTCGCAACCTTCCTCTGCAGTCAAAGAAGCGGATATCAGCGAACTTCAATCTCATCATTGCATGTTTGAACATATGAAGTTAGTTAACCACACACGAACCGCCGTACATGATCACCCCAATTGTCTCTGAAGTGTAGGCTTCCAAATCGCATCAGTTTTGACGCTTTTGACCGATGTTTGTGCAAAGTTGAAACCAGGGTATGTGAAACGCTACTCAGTTGCGCTAAGCGTTTAGGGGGCCTCGCGGTCATGACTTTGCCCGGGGCCTTGCGCTCATTTAATCCACCCATGGGTCTTCTCTGCGGCCTGTGAGTGTGGCGCAGAAGAACAAACTGTCGACCATGTTGTCCTCCAGTGTCTAATCCATCGACCTCCTCATGGACTGCACGGCCTGACGGTTCTGGACAATGAGACAATCGAATGGCTGCTCAACACCTGCCCCAATGAGCTAGTTCGGCCAAGCAGTGTTTTGAAGAACTGGCTCAGACGAAGAAGAAGGTATACAACTCAAACGACTCATTAGTAGCATTAAGCTACGTATATAAATAATGATACAGGCCTACTGTGCTAAATGTTATGAAGAGTAGGTATTGCTGTTTGTATAACTAAATTCAGTCAAGAAAGGGGACTGGATTAATGAAAGTCAGACCAATTCCGTAACTGTGATGACATGATACATAAGAGAGAAGACTTGTAACACTACCGGTCATGGTCAGGCTCAACATTAACAAACATATGTGCAATCGCGACCAATTTGAGAAACTCCATTGAACCAAGCTTATCAATACAGTAGGCTAATCTGCAGTCTCGAAACTGAACCAAAACTTGCGAAGAAATTCAAAACAATATTGTCCACTTCAAACCCGATCAAACAGAAATTATAAAGTCAATCAAAATACTAAAAGGCAGCAAGATTTGAATCCAAAACCACGTCCATGTTAATCTATGTTCTTCTGTTGGGGCAGTGTTTCTCAAAGTGGGCGGAATCGCCCCCTTGGAGGCGATTTTGATGGGCAAGTGGACGAAAAAAACAAAGGGAGCGACAGGGGCGAAAAAACACAAATGGGGCGAAGATGCTCAACGACTAATCGATCACTGAGTTAACTTCAGTAGCCTACTAACATGATTTGTTACTTTCTTGCAAATTTTCATTTTGGAGGTTCTTGCTAAAGCAATGTAACTCTCTCGAATTTTTACTCTGGATTGTCTATGTGCCCGGGTACGGTGTGGATTATTTCAGGGCTGCGGAGTCGTCGTAAAAATGACAAAGCTACGACTCCGGATCTCTTCTTTTCATAAACATGGCTCCAGCTCCTGAGCTCTTGGTTTTGATGAGTGTGGCTCCGGCTCCGGAGCTCTCTTTTTCATGGCTACGGATTCTCTTCGTTTTCACACATTAATATTTTAATTGTCATGGTGTGCCTCAAGTTGAATGGAAAGTAAATTAAATTAAGTACACAAAACTAAGAGAATGTACCAAACCTTTGAGTAATTTACTCTGGTACTTTTTTATAAGCAGCGTTCTTACCATGAGCAAATCAGCGAAAACAAACAATCACAGGTTCAGACGATTCAGATAACAGTTACTACCAGGAACGTAACTTAACTAGATAACAGTAATATAAACAATTTCTTGAAAGGCAGTCACTGATTTTTCCGTCAATGCCCGAGGATCTTTTGTTATTTCTTACGACAAAAATCAAGAATGGCTCTTTGGAAAATTACATCTGTGTCCGAGCATTTCAACACAGACCAGACCCAATTGACCAAGTGTTTTGCACTCCTTGCACCCTTTGCCTGTTGCAGTCTTGACGATTCCAGCTAACAGCGCTGCCCGGGCAAACCATGCAAAGAGCGCAAAAGATAGTCGACTCAAATGTGTTCTTTTAAACATGCACGCATTTGCATTGACACAAATGCGAAGATGTGTTTAAAAGCCCTTTGTTCAAAGAAATAGAAGTTTTGTTTAAAATAGACGTATTTGTTCCTGTTCAAAATAGACTTCTAGCAAGAAATTCACGTTTGACTTTTTTTAAAAAGCTGAAAACGTCTGATTTCCTACCTTTTCACTCATAATAAGCAGTGATGAATCGTAAAGAAAGCGCAATTTAACACGCAAATCTTAGGAGAAAATAAGACTGGATACCGTGCTGAAAAGTGAAAACATAGATAGTATCATGTCTTTATCATACTACCTGCGAACAGCATGATTACACAGCTACAAAAGTTATGGATATTATATACCTACTCATTATAGCTCCGTTCTTTTTAGATCGCTACAGTACTACAGACCCGGTTTGATCATTCTGACTAGAAAGGATTAGAAGTTGTGGTATTTGACTTTTTTCTTACTTCTACAACAGTGGTTCTCAAACATTTCGCTGAAGGGAGTCAAATACAGACCTACGATTTTGTTAGAGAGCCGCACAAAAAAAACTTACCACAAGTCAATTGACATGTTTTGTTTTATTGCACTAGCGAAGCCTGTTATGCAAAACTTTGTAGAGGTGTAACTGAAAAGACACTACCTATCGAAAGGAATCCTTTCCCAGCAAGAACCAGACACTATACTCTTACAGAGTATATATTTCGCCTACGAAGTGGGCCTCATCAGCTCATATTCAAATCTGTTACAAAAAGATTGCTAAAATCCGCAGAAAGATTGCTTGGGAGCCGCATGTGGCTCTTAGAACAGTGTTTGAAAACCATTGTTCAACAAGTAACACCACGCCTGCCATCCACAATGTCACAGCCTTAGCGATTATTAAACCAAATAAACAACAAATGCTTGCAGACCCATTGTTGTAGTCTGGTGTCGTAACTCGTAGCAATCGCGTTTAGTGTGCTATAAAGAGCACACGCAAGTCTATTTGGCAAAACCGTTAGTATCTAGGAAGGGGCCCGGAGCCGGAGCTACCACTCAAATGGCCATAGCTCCAGCTCCGGTCCTAACTTTTAAACTGAGCTTCGGCTCCTTCTGATTTTTATTTTGAGCCCTGACTGCGGCTCCAGGCAAAATGCCCAGCTCCGGCTCCGTAGCCCTGGATCATTTTCACATGAATTCTGAACGTAATATTAGCGTCATGATACAATTCCTTAGTTCAGCTTTTAAATGGCTTGGTTCAGCTATTTAATACTTTCTTTAAATTAAATTATTCAAATTTACTGCCTTGTGTTTGCTTTATCAGGTTTGGGGGAGAAAACGACAAGTTGAGAGTGAAAAGGGGGCGATGGAATAAAAAAGTTTGAGAAACACTGTGTTGGGGCATGTGAAGGGGAAGGAGGTATATTTATTGCAGAAGGGTTAAGCTAGACTTGTGGAATTCATTGAGAGCGAAGAGCAATCTACTCTCAACTAGCACCTACTCTGTAATGCGTTGCTACTAACCACTTTGTGCTGTGGTGTTCCCTTACCTTTGTGATATGAACCATGAGTCTGAAACAAATAAAAAAATAAACAAAATAAAACATTGATCAGTTCTCTTGCTATAGTTTTTTCATTTTTTCTAATTTCCACTGACATTTTGTGACTTATTTGCATGATGGCTCTTTGCATTGTTTCTGTTTATTAACTGTGTTATACGAAACAATAAATCAATCACAAACAAGGAAGATTTTGTACACATACAGCAACCCACGCTCGCCACGCAATAAATTAACTCGCTTGCCCCGTAAACTAAGGATGTGGAACCGAAACCTAAATATCAGGCTCAGGCTCCACCATCTTAAAAATTTTTGGCTCTACTTCTAGCTCCAATCATCCAAAATTGTTTGGGCTTCGGCGTCACACAGCCTTGAGCCCTGGCTTGAACCAGGTTTCCTGCAAAGTTTCTGCTGTGGTTGATGGACTTGGACTCGGGCTGTTTCATCATTGAACTGTAATATTGGCTACGTCGCATCCAACAAATGTTGTTATTGCTAATCGATTGGTTCTGTAAAAAGTGGCGTCTCTGACGACCACAGAATGGTTGCACAATCAAATGCACGCACCTACAGTACATGCAACACCCGTGAGTCTCACCCATTTTTTGATGCTATTGCCATTTGTTATACATTTGATCGTGTTTATTTGTTTTATGTACAGATTTGATTGAGTAATGTGTAATTCTGTTGCACAAAATACTACTAAGTACTAGTACTTAGCGGTTAGGCACACTGATGACTGATACTTTAATTAATAAATGCATGGCGTAGGTTTCTGTGAAACTTCTTGATTGTCAATCTAGTAACTTGGGATGAAAGAACTGCTAGAGCACTAGCATACCATAATCCCAGTCTCAGTTGGACATGCATAGCATAAATTTGGAATATCTGTTGCGGAGACATAGGTCTACACATGACCTAGTCCTAATCCTAATGGGCCCAGTTCAGCAGTTGAGTTGCATTTTGAAATATATGTTTTTTGCTGTCAATTAATGTGGTTGGATTGTGTTGAAACCAGGAAATGCATACTCACTACAACAGCCTTACCTTTATCATGAACCAGCATGGTGGAATATGAGGTACAAAGAGCCGTTTGAATCAAGGGTGTCATGGCTTGGGTATGATGTGGGCTGTTATTTCATTTTGTTTTGCCACAACATTAGCTATGGCTTACATGTGAGCTGCAACACCATCATTTTGGATGCCTTGTAAAAGATGGATATCTATCAACATCAAGTGCAGATCTTTTTGGTTGCAGATATAAAATGACATAACCGGAGTCATGAAATGAAAATATAATTTTACAATGAGAAACGACACCGCAACGATAGTAAAAAAAATCAAAATGTTTCTTGCTTGCCTAAGCCTAATTTCAGCAGCCATCAGTCTCATTCCAAGGATATTCCATTCTTAGAAACAACCTCCCATGGGATTCAAAAATAGGTTTCAACAATTGTGAAAATAGAAAAATTTAAAACATCACGACTTTTAGGCTTCAAATGTTTAAGACAAGGTTTATAAAATTGCAATGACACAATGTTTTCTCCACTGTATTTTACCTTTATCTATAGAGTAACAAGTTTTTTTCAACTCTGGTTATGTCATTACATATCTGTTAAGGATATCCACACTGACAAGCATCTGTTGTTTACAGTGTACCTCATTTTGCACATGATACAGCTTTGTTGCAAAGGCATCTTACATGTGGGCTGCAGTATTTCTAATATGGATGATTTGTTTTTGTGAACGGTGTTTTTTTGAGTTTGATTAGATCTCTTGTGCATATGTGGTATTTTCTTTTTGTTGACCACAAATGTTAGTATAAGAACTGCAGTTTCAGATTTCTAGCATATGTTGGTGGTGCTGTTTCATTGATATGCTGTAGTTATATTACCAACTTCCATTTGTTAAATGCATTCTCTATAAAAACATTCAAGCTAATGTAATCCTCAGTGCATTTACAAACCGTAAGTTTGACACTGAAGCTAGATGCTTTATTGCTGTAACATTCACTAAAGATGTCCACATCATATGTGCAGAAAACATGCCAAATTGTATTTTGGAAAGACAGTGATTGTTTTTTATTTGATCAGTATAACTTAACTAGACTTGCTTTAAAATGTTATTTTGCTTTTTAATTCTCCAAATCAGTTATATAAGTGTTGACGTGTCTCTCACTCTGTAACATGTGAATGGTTTGTGCCCAGCCGGATGGCTCAAAGAGCAGTCTATTACAAAGCACTGGTTCCAGTCCGTACGTACTTATCCATATAGTTGGGCCACTGGCCGCAACATAAGCCTTTTCTTTATCTTTGTGCAGCCATATTGTATATAGAATTAAAAAATGTCAGTACAGTGTTTGTTTTTAAATATATGTTTTTTACTCGACTAAAAATGCAAAGCAGTTGTTGCTTGTGATTTTTTTGTTGATATAATTAGTGAGAGAGTTGAAAAATGCAATTGCCTGTACAAAAATCAATCTTGTGTTTTTTGGTGTGTTTTCAATAAGGCATCAAACTTCAAGCTTATTTTTTCATATGTAGGTCTGCATTTAATTGTCATTAGTCAAATTGTCAATTATTCTGTTTGTGATGCCAACAAAAAAGAAAAAGAAGTCAGTGTCTGATGAATCCACCAGCAAAAAAACCACAGAATTCCAGTTTCCTGCTCAAGCCATTCCAGATAACATCCCACTTCCTCCACCACCTGGTCAAGCAGTGAGTTTTATCAATGTTTGACATAAGAACCAACTTGTGGATCAGACAACTTTACTTGAACATTATATGTAGTTTTACGCTGATAATGGTAAAATATGTCTATGTTGCTTGCAGAATATTTTATAAATTTTGTGAATGATAATAATAAATTTGCACGGAGTATCACTTCATCTGACATTTTTTCTTTTTTTAATTTTATGATTTTTTCTAAGCTTATCTATGGTTCTTCTATAGCAATGTAGAACATAACTTTTTACTCCATTTTTTCAAACTGTTCTTCAAGCTTTCAGTTTAGACAGTGTGTGTAATAGAACAAAACATTTATTTTTTCTTTTTGATAGACTTTTAGTAGTGTTTATTGAAACGAAAGCTTTTTTCTGAAGTTAAAAAATGTGTAGTGCTCAAACTTGTTTGTTACTGTTGAATCTTCCATGAAATTGATGCAGGCTTATTAATGATTAAACAAACAGGGTGTTTATACAAAAATGCACTGATATCGACATTTGATGCTATTTAATGGAGCAAATTAATGTGGTCTCATATAAGCTAGACATTATATCGACACACCAACTTTAAGTTTGTTCATGCATTTGCACAAACAAACTTATTGCACCTTTAGTGTGGAATTATAACAGAAAAGAAATACAGCACATGAAAGCGATTCAAACACAACCATACATAAAACAGTGTCTGTTCATAACAGACCCATTCATGGTCTGTTATGAACAGATCTGTTTCGAATAGTCTGTTATAAGCAGGTCCGTTTTGAAAGGTAACCACACGAAACAACACTTTACCCCAGGAAAAGATTGCAGCCTAAAACTAAGCTAGGAATGTTTGCATTTGAAGTGTTTATTCCATATGACGTGCAGAAGATTGATGAAAGACCAAATGGTCCATATGTCAGCCAACCCTATTTTAGTTAGTAAGAAAATAACAAATTGAAGCAATTCATCTCTGAAAACAAAGTAAGTTTCAAATTAGTATTAACACAAAAAACTGACAAGAAAAATATCGCAAATGTAATAATAGTATTGGTGTGTGGTAAGGGGTCAAAATGTTCATGTTTGTGTACGCGGTAAATGGGAATGGTGGGAAAGGATGCAAAAGAAGAACAAAGCAACAGATTTTACTGAAAAAATTTATATGCAAATAACAGCAAAAAACAAGCAGAGATTGTGGGGTGCAGTGTAACGAATGGATGCCCGTCAGTGCGGATATCGTTAACGGATGTGTGATGACATAACCGGAGTGGAACAAAACCTTGTTATACTATAAATAAAGGTTAAGATACAATGGAAAAATATTTTCTCCGCGCAATTTAACACAACCTTCCCCCAAACACATAATGCCAAAATTTTGCTCTGTTTCAAATTTTTATGTTTTCACAATTGCTGAAGCCTATTTTTAGATTTCACCGGAGGTTGTTGCCAAGAATGGAACAACCTGGCATGAGAGCGATAGCGGGTGAAATTCGACGTTGTGGTGTCATTGCTCACTATAAAATATCGGTTTTCGCGACTCCGGTTACGTCATTTTATATCCGCAACCAAGATCCGCTAGGCACCTTTTGTGGGATTAACAAAGCTTAAGAAGTTGCAACAGGTTGGGTCTCTACTTTCACGCATAACATGAGAGAAAAGTCATTGTGCATGCTTCTTAAAGATCATTTACTGCAAGCACATCTACTAATATTTGTTGTTTGTGTCCACCAATGTTAGGAAACAAAGTGTTTCCATACCTGTACACTCCCTATTTCTGCATTAAAGACAGGCTCGTAACTAGGGGTCGTAACTAGGGGTTGAAAAGCCATTTTTTCACTCTGGAAAATGTGTTGGACATACTGTAGTTTAAAAATTTGGGCCCCTCTCACAAAACTCTTCGCCCCACCTGGTGTCCCAAGCTGGTTACGGGCCTGATTAAAGGTGTTCAGTAATGTTCACAGTTTTCAGTAATTCCCTTCATGAAGATTCACGCCTTTTCACTTTCAGTTGCTCACAGTCTTGCAAGCAAATGAAGCGAATGAAAAGCAATTTCTTGGCATGCGACTACCCAGCAGAGCCTTCGAACAGGTGATGCAGGCTGCATTTCGTTTTTCATTCTTGTTGTTGCGTTAGTTCGGATCGTGAAACAAAAATTTGTAGACGTAAACATTGGGTATCTCGCTTATCTTCAAGTGGTATTCTCTTTTGAACCTCACACTCATTGGTGAGCTTGCTGGCAGGTGGACGTCGCTTCCGCAACAGTCAGCTCGAGCTGGAAAATGTTATCTTGATCTTTTGTGTTGCGTCTGTGCCAATGCTTCTTTAGTCTTGTGAAAAAATGCGCTCTAGTTTGCTAAGCAAGAATCTGCAGGTTATTGAAAGGTTATTAAAAAAAATTTTTACCTATGCACTGTTAAGAAAAGGCACTTCCGCCCCCGTTGACCCCTTTTTGAAAGGGAAAGAGGCAACGCCCCGGCTCTCAGGCATCCTTGATTGATACCCAGAAGGATGTTTTCTCTTTATTTCTATGAGACCTAAAGAGTTTCCTTTCACTTTCTTGTGACAGCTTAAATTTAGATAAAAGCGAAAAAAACAACGTGGTTTTCAATTTGTTTTTGGGCATTCACTACGTTTTCATGTCAGTATCAACGCGTAGTTCTGTATGTCCTCTCCTCTTTACAACGTAATGTCTTCCCGCACTATTATCTATTCGCTTTATCGCTCCGCTGGATAAAGTCCGAACCATTAACTTACCGTTTCTGTGCGAAGCTCACGATTCAGGAAATTCGCGACCTAAAAGTTGTCTTCGATGCCTTCGACTTGGACAGCTCCAACACGATTGATGTGAAGGAGATGCACAGAGCGATGAAGATTCTTGGTTTTCGTGCATCGCGCAACGAAGTCAGACAAATGATCGCGGATGTCGACACTCACAACAGAGGGTAAAAATGAAACTGAAGTGCAACAGTGATACTTGTTGGTTGTTTAAATTCCATATTCTTAGATATCAATAGGACTAAAGAAAAGTTTGAGGCAATGGCTAGTTTTTGATAGGTCGCGTAGTCCATATTCTGCCAACTTTTTGTTTGCTTTTGTCACTGGTTTTTGAGAGAAATGTCCATAGGTCAAATTTAAGAAAGTCGTCTTGTTAGTACTCGTAACAATGCTTGCTGTGCACATGGCTGTAGTCAGGGTCAAAATTTTACCGAAGCAAATATGTTAAGTCCGTGCCGGGTTTGAGCACGTTGTTAAATCTAGTTTATGTGGACCGGGCATGTGACATCCTGCCCCTATTTAATCTTGGCTGAGCAAATTAAATACAAAGCGAAACTATGTCATGCTTGCAGTTTACAATTGCAAAACTTGTAAAATACTGCACAGAATAGAGTGCAAAACACTTCAACACGTTTCTTATGAGCTGGTATGCATCAAACCGCGCTTGATAATGTTGTCTCGGTTCACATCAAGACCTCGAACTTTACCTAGTGATACCAGGCCTTTGAGTCGGTTTTTCGAGATTGAGTTCATGAGCCAAGACTTTAGGCGTCTTAAAGCACTAAAGCAAACAAGCAGCGCTCTCATAGCAGCATGAACTGATTGGTATGACTATGAGAGTTTTTACCATGTAGATTACGATAAAAATCTCATACGATAAAAACTCTCATAACCATACCAATAATATATGTAGGCCACTTTACGTCAAAAACTCTCATAGCCATGCTCACCAGCGTCACTAAAGGTTTAAGCCAGGGGGGAAATTAACTGTAATGGGCCTACTAAGCAACACTTACAAAAAACTTGAGAAATGGTGGTGAATCCAGATGTGGATGGCTATGCTAACACCCTAAATCACCGGAAAATACTTGGGAAAACGCAAAAAGCCACAACCTGCTGTAAACCAAAAGAATTAAACAAAATTTAAGCGAAGTGGGGACCCGGTTTTTACATTTCGCTTGCCGGGAGGGGCTAATCGCCCCTCTTGCCCCCCGTCAGTTACGTCACTGATGCTCATAGCACCATAAACTTATTGGTATGGCTATGCGAGTTTTTAACATGTAGAGAAATTTTTGTAACATTCCGCTTTGTCATAATCAGATAGTTTTGAATCACATCTGCACAAGCAGGATCAACTGGTGTACTTGCTCCAGTGACCACGAAATTCTGATTATTTGAACTCGTCGTACCCACTGGTTCAACTCTCTCGTGGGATTTGAAAACCTTGGCTATTAATCCGAAATAAAATGTCTTTCGTTTTTGAACCATTTTTTGTCAATAATTCTGCAGCAACCCAGTGGACTGCTGACGAACTAAATTACCTCTCAATTCCTTTTCATTGCTGGCGCCCACAGCTGTCCGGACCAACTTGACTCACTTTATGCATTTGACTAAACTGCCGAATTTCTTATTGCTTTATTCCCAGCTTGACTGTCACATCACACTAAATGCATTGTTATGAGTGACTTATTCAAGTTGCCAATCTACAGGGCAAACGTTTCACTATGACGTTGAATGTTCAGTTGCGTGCATTGAAAGGTGGTTGCAACACACGGTTGCAGCTGTAGTGCTGATCTTTTTAAAATAGCCACGCACTAAAATATGATTAGATTTAACATTAAATAAATGTTTTGGGGCAGTTTTTCAGAAAGTATACCGAGGCAAGTGCCTCATTTTCCTCAATGTAGCTACAGCCTGGGTGCATACTCGTACCATTTGCGAAGTACAGTAACTGATTCTTCTCGTGTTCACTTTTGTACAATTTAGTGGCAAAACCTGCTTCACAAAACACTGAAATGTTACAAGTGCGCGAAAGGGCAGTAGTCACGCGAAGCGAGTATTCTCGTTTTTCCTTACCTGTGCGCTTGCATGTTCTTGACTTAAATCCAGCTTATTTTTGAATCAATGCTCTCACCAGGCCAACATTTTGATGTAAATCTTGGTTTCAGAATAGAGCTAAACTTGTGACGTTTGCCCTCTTTTTTGACAATGAACGTTTGAGACGACTGAAGTTTTTATTTCAAGATTGAATAAACCACGTGATGCGGGTGCACGAGTTGTGTTACTGCGCTTATTACTTGGCGCCAGAAAATCGTGAAATAATCGAAACAGACTTTAACAATGCAGACAACCATTGATGCAGGTTTTTTTTCGTTTGTTGCAGCGAAATAAATTTCGCAGACTTCCTTCTTTTCATCATTGAACGCCAAAGCGATTCGAGAGACATCTACGAAGAAATCAAGCACGGTTTCAAGATGTTCGACAAAGGTAATGATGTGCTTGCTATTTCTGTTTAGTCACCCGTCACCGAGGACAATGAAATTTAAACCGCGGTCTGGGAAAATCAACTGTCGTTTGGGAAACAAAAAAAGACGAACCCAACACATGCAAGAATCTTCTTCTTGCCAGTATAGAAGTTCAGACCGTATTTTCATCAACATGAAGGAATGGGCGTCCGAGCTGAGGGATCTTTTCCTGCTCCTTTTAACCGAGCAGCTGCCGATGAATGAAAGGTATATTTTCATACAACGTTAAAGGGTAGTCATGCATTGCTGAACGTCACTGAAAACCACTGTTACGTTCGGGGGCGCCGGAACGTCGGTAAGGCAGGGGGGGCATAAAAATGTTGAGAGCAATGCAAAACTTAAGAAAAGCAAAAAAATCATTGCCAATTATCACGCCCGTAACTAGGAGGGGCGCAGGGGCTTAGTCTCCCCTGAAAAAATTTTGCACCTCAGAAAAATGTGTTGGACGTAGTTTTTGGGCCCCTCTCAATAAATTCTTCGCCTCCCCTGGTGTCCCAATCTGGTTAGGGCCTGCCAATTATGCTTGCTACAGTTCAACAACATTGTTGTCTTCAAAAATAATAAAACAAACTATAGACAACTTGTTTCAATTCGGTCTTGATAAATCATAAAATTATCTATGAAAAGACACCTTTACCCCCGGTGTCCGTCATTTGAAAGGTGAGGGAGGCAATGCCACCGCTCTCCGGCGTCCCTGCTGCTTGCCGCTATCACCAGTCACAGCCTCGCTACATTACCTTCAAACATGCCTGCATTCAAGAGTCACCTGAGGCAAAACGCCTAATATCGTGACTTGAAGTGAACATTTGAAGATTTGTAGCCATGTTATTATTGCACGACAAAGACCAACAGTAAAACAATCCGCTCGAAAGTTTGGGCAGCTTGCCGCTGCAGGCAGTAGTGCAGCTAGCCCAAAAATTTGGTGGGGTTTAAAATGTTTGATCTAAGGCGTATAACACTATTTTGTTTGTGATAGCGCCTCTCAAAGCACAAAAGACTATATGTTCTAAAACTTTGCGGGGGACATGGCCCCCTAGACCCCTCAGCTACGCCTATGCCTGCAGGAAAAGGAGCGGACGTGAACTGCAAGCTCAGCACTACATGACACCAGAACAGTGAACCTGGCTCTTGCGGAGTGTGAGTGTCACACCGGCAAATAAACTGCTATTGCAAGAAATAAATCAATTAATCGAAATCGAGCTGCTGACGTCAGATCTTCTAAAAAGTTTTAGTTCTTAGCACGGCATAGCCAGGGCGACCCCGTGGCCCCTCAAATTTTTAGAAGATATAGTCATTTTGTGCTTTGAAAGGCAATATCCCAAACAAAACAGCGTTTTTCTCCCGAAATCAAACATTTTGGCGCCCCCAAATTTCTGGGCTGACTACGCTACTGGTTCTTAGTCCCACTTTCCAGAGGGGCAAATGCCCGTTTTGACGTCAGGGCAGATCCAGCCAATAAGTTTACGGGGGCGATTTCAGTAATATTTGTTACTTAAATCTCATCGCCAGTGCCGTAACTAGAGGTTTGAGCCAGGGGGGCAAAGCTTATCTGGAGCCCACTGGTCACCGTAGGGGGGCCTACTGGCCAAAACTCTGTAAAAAGTTAAGAAATCATAGGGACGGTCTGGGTGCCGTGGATGTCTAAACCAGCTAAAAATAACTGAAAACACCCCGAGAAATGCAAAAAAACAACAACCTAAGTAAATACTAAATGACAAAATGTCAACTAAAGGGGGCCCAGTTTTTACATATAGCTTGCCAGGGGGGGCAGCTTACCCCCCGGTTAGTTACGCCACTGCTCATCACGGGTTCGCTCACTACTGTAAGAGGTGAGGTATACTTCACAAGACTTCTGTGACAAAACAATGGACGACAAAATGGCATTGTATTGCGAATGCTGTTTTCCGAATTGTACACAATCATGGTAAGTTAAGTTAATTTGTAGGTTTTAGGGGAAGCGATCGCCCCTCATGGATTCGCCCCTGCGGACGCCCGTAGCTTTGACTTACCACGAGTTCAGAACTGTTTGCTTGAGTTCAGTGTAAAAGCACACCCATAGCCATAATGGTCATTGTTTTCGCATTTACATGTTTAGCAACAATGTTGACCTCAAAACTAATAACAGAAATTATGGAAAACCATTCTGAATTTTAGGTGTGCGCGAATAGCTGCAATAAATTTTTTTCTAATTGATGTTGATAAATCATGAAATTACTTATGATACTGGTGTGTAAGGGCACTTGTGCCCCCGTTGCCCCCCCTTGGTCAGGGGGGCAGTGCCCCCGTATTGCACCCGCGTTCCGTCGTCCCTGGTTACGTTGAATGCTTTGTTGTAACTCATTTGCCATAAACTGTGCGTTTCGCACGGCGAGAAGGGGGTTACATGCCCAACTCCAAGCGTACTTCTTTTTACGCGTAGCAAGCTATTGAACCCTTTGCGATGGTGTGCGGCTGTTCGGTGAAGTGTTGACTGAATTGAATCAACAGTTCTGCATTCAAGCACTTTCACACCCAATCACGCGTTCTCACATTTGAATGCAAACAACATAACTAAGAAAATGTGGACTAAATTGTGCGTACCGCAACGATTCGTGCTTGTTTTTGGCATCTGTACTGGCTTTCATTAAAAAATGTTCTTTTTGAAAACGGTCCCAGACCTCGCGCAACTTTTAAACTACTTTCCACCGTTGCAGAGGACACGGGAAAAATCACAGCGTCGTCTCTCAGAAGCGTCTGCCGCGAAGCCGGAGTGAAGTTCAGTGAAAGAGAAGTGAAAGATATGATCGAAGCGGCCGACCTGAATGGGGATGATGCAGTCGACGAAGACGAGTTTATCGCCATGATGCTTAAAACTAATCTGTTTTGAATTTGTTCTTCGCATCCCAAGAGCAGATCGTGCTGTTGTTGACTTTTCTGCACCGTTTCGCAGCGAGATCTTACTCTTAAAACCATCATCAGATTTTGTGTTGCCGGAGTTTAACTGCTGCGACCATAAATCTCCAGCCTTTACTTGCTTCGGGTAAACTTTTTCCTGAGACTGAAGCCCAGATACAAAAAGCTGTGGCACCAGCGCGCAGGACTGTGATATGCGCGCTTTTAATAAAGTCGTTTATTCTTTTATGTGTAGACTGATCTCTGTAACGTGTGCCTTGTCCGATGCACTGCAGGAGAGCCAACACCTCCAGGAACGCTTTTCAAACNAGAAAGCTTATACTTTACCCAAGTGAAGGCCGGAAATTCCCTTTCAAGTCAGGAGGGCCCCGTGTTTTGAACAGAGATTATCAGAACTCGTCTGCGTTTAAAGCTAACGGGATCAAAAGTACCTCATGTTTAGCTCCCGAATAAGCAGCTTAAAAAATCCCGGTCGCCGTCACCGCAGTGGAAGAACATGGTGGGATTGAAGACCGGAATATATTTACGGGAGTCGCAACCAGTTGGCGCCAAGACATAATAATGTTGAACATCTCTACAGAACTATGACCAGAAAGTCTTCAATAGGGGGCTTTACGCTAGTGCAGCGGGGCTTGGCATTCTAAAATTTGACACAAACTCCACTGATTTATAGTGTTTATAATTCAGTCTGGGGGCATAGTGCTTTGTTTGGGGGTGTTAAGCCCGCCGCCACCGTGGCGACGGAACTGCAACTCCATCTGATCTACAACTGCCGATGGTGGGACGCCGTTGAGATGAAAGCATTCTGGTCTGTGCGCAACGGCTACGCAAGGTCAGGTGCTCGGTTGCCGGCAACGCCTAAGGAAGGTAAACGTAACCTGACGTTCCACATGCTGATACATAGCAACCATTCAAACCTTGTTACGGAACTCTTTCACTTGCATCGCACACAACGGAAGAACGAACAGTTTGGATGAATCGTAGTGAAACACGTCACAGGGCCCTGCGCACTCTTTAGTTACGTCACAATTGCAGAACGCTCAACAGAGATATCCTCCTAGCTAGGCAATAATGCGGCGAAATTATATTCGAAGCAAGCGCGTTTGTTAAAATACTGTAATAAGAGTGCATTTGTGATGGGTCGCATTGCACTAGCCCCAAAGCGTTCTTTGGGTACAGCTTCTTGTAGCAGCATGTCAGCTGTGCGCAAGATAGATTGTTCGTTCATTGTCGCGTCACACAATGAACATGCCACACAACAATGAAGGCATTCAACGTTGTTTGTTACCGACAAATTAACCTTTGCGAGTGAAATAGCGTCGCTGCGGCTTATTATTATTATTAGCAAGCTTAATGCACCGTTCCACAAGAGCATATTGCACACTATGATAGTATTGTTTGTGCAAGACGACAAAGCGCTGGTGATGAAACTTAAAGCACAAGGCTGATAAAATGCGTCAGGCCGGCAGCAACATCGACTGAAATGTACGCGCATGGCAACACCCCCCTTATCAGCAGCCAGTCCCGCAGCCGGGTTGTGAGGTGGGGGGGCAAGGTTTTTGTTTTCATCACATCTTCAAAAATATTTTCTGGGCACAACAAAATTTGGGGGCTACTGCCCCCAAATTCCCCCCGTGGCTACGGGCTCGCCAGCAACCGAACGACCGCACCCACCATGACCTGAAACTAAACTTTGGAAGTTTTTCGCAAGTGCCGAGAAAGAAGGTTGCACTTGTCAAGCACGTACCTTTCACCTGACTTTTCTCACAGTCAAGTGCCACCCATCGCACGAAACAATGATGACTTCTTTTCAAACAAAGGACATTGTTATCGCACCGCTTTGTGCGGTGAACACTTGACCGCGACTTTTCAGTCGTACCTCACTTCAAGCCTAAATTTTTGGCGATTTTTTCGCCACTGCAGCCCTAAAGTTTGAGCGGGACAGGCGCCAAAAACGATTTGTTGAACAACTGAAAGAAACGTCCGAGAGGAGCGACGGAACTTATGACTACGTGAAGCACATGCTTTGAAGTATCAGGGATTTACCTTCAATCAATTGCCAGAAGCCGCTCGCATTCAGAAGCTGAGCGGACGGGAGGGAGGTCCAGCACCGCGGAGAAACGCTGACGCCTGTTTGGCCGGATATTAAGGGGCAACGACCACGCCGCTTTTGGTTTCGTGAACGGGGGCTCGGTGCGGTTTCGGGCCCGAGCTTCTTCAGAAGTTTCACAGCAAAACAAAAAAAACAAACTTTGAAACAAGTACCGCAAGTGCGAAGCAAGATTTACAACCGCCCCGATACGATATACAAAGAGCGTTTTGCTTGAAATAGATACACAACAGATTTGCAGAACACGTAAGCTTGGTATCTTTGCGCGCATATCATAGCAAAACAACAGCAGGTAAGAATTCAGCTCATAACGTAAAGCGATGCAATGGACAAGCCGAGCCGCACTAACTCTGAACGTTTTGTTCGCAACACAACCAGTGCTTTCTTATCAAGCGCAGCTGGCCCACCAACAACAGGATAGCGTCGCGTGCATGTTACAGAACACACTACAATGAAACGATCGGATAAATGCTATCGCTTGAAAAGCTTGTTATTTAAACAAAGGGCATAATGCAGAGATATTTCGTTTGTCGAATGCCAGAGATGGAACGGTCTGGTGTTGTGTATCAGTTCCATTTCACTGCAATATGTCTGCATTGTTTCGCTTGCTTTAGTGCTGTGGCCTTTATTTTTGTTGCGAACGTCCACGAAAGTCGTGGAAACTCGGCACTCTACCTTACGACTGCGATTCATTACCTAATAATTGCGATTCTCTACGTAATAATTGCAATTTCTACCTGATAAATGTGCCTCCGGCCACAAAATAACTAGATCGATCGATTGCAAGTGTAGGATTGAACGCATCGGGTTTTGAGAGGGCTGTTAAGGCCAGGGTGATGAAGGAATCGCCCATTGCACGAATTTTTNAGAAGTAACGTGCGCCAATCGGGACAGGCCCGTTCCGGCTGATGATCGGCACCAAGGCCCGGATGAGGGCGAACAAGAATATTNGCCCCCCCCNGCGCAAACATCAATTGCTTTATTGTGACGTTGCGCATGCGTTGTCCGCTAAACAATGGGCTTGCTGGTGGAACAAACTGCTATGTCGAGCATTAAGTGCAGTAAAACGGTTGTTGGGGGAGTTCCGTCCATCCAGGGGGGGTCAGACACGAGGGGCATTTCCACGGCAAAGGCATGTTGGGCAACCGCAGAATTTTGGCGTCTTAAAAAAATCCGTAACAAACAACCGTAGGGCCAACATGGCCTCAGTCTATCGAGGGCGCCACGTGCAAACGGACACCTATTTGGCCCCATCAACGACCACCGCGGCCGTTTCAGACGTCGTCGAATAGATTCTTGGGAGGTCGCGTCGACACGTTCGCTCGCGACTTCTGGTACGTCGTGCGGTTCGAGGTCGAATGCCAGGTCGCCGAATCGCTCAACCTGTTCTCGTTTCGCGCCACTGAGCTGTAGTCGATCGGTTCCGCATCGCTGAGCAATTCCAGCTTGTCCGGCTTCCGCTTGAAACGGGTGGAGGGGGCGCGGTCCTCCGCTGCAACGCAAAACGCAGTTCGGCCAATCAGAGCTCGCTGGGCGGTTGATTGACAGGGCGTTTGCGCTGGAGCCGTGAAAACTGTTTGCGTGAAAAACTGCGGTGACCCGGTTTTTTTTTGAACACACGTTTTGAAGAAGCGGTTGACACACAGTTCTTCTGCAACAACCAGGGGCTGTGGAGCCGCATCTCAAATTTCGGGCCCCAGGCATCTAAGTTTTCTGGCACCGGCTCCAAACTCTAAAAGTTTTTGTCTCCTGCTCCAGAACAATCTGGTCCAGTAAAAACCATAGTACTATTTAAACAACTCGCTTACCCAACAAACTATGTCTGTTGAACGGGAACCCAAATTTTAGGCTCCGGCTCCAGCATCTGAAATTTTTTGGCTCCGGCCATTCAAAATTACTTGGGCTCCGGCTCCACAGCCCCCCCCCCCC
>JGI24158J21664_10003976_pt1 | contig 18843 bp, 8 predicted proteins | sample Ectturendosymbi3_FD_21664 | JGI IMG/M metagenome (IMG submission 21664)
CACCTATCACGTCCTGCAACAGAAAAGACATTCGTTAAAAAATGGGTTTTTTATCGAACAAAATATGGGTACGCATCTTTTTGGGTCACCCTGTATGGGAGTGAGGTTTGAGGAAGAGATGGGGTGATGTTCATGTGTGCCCATGTGTATGATGTGGCTCTTTGCGGTAACACAGTAAAAAATGTGACTCTTGGTCTCTGACTGGTTGGCCACCCCTGTCATAAACCCTATAATGACAGCAACAATGCCTTGCTGACGTCAAGAAATCAATGCTCTATAGTTGTTGCAGTAACCTGCAAAAACCTTTATCCCAAGCAGCCGGCGCAGCACATTTCGTCTTACATACCACACGGCCCATAACAGTAAGTGTTGCGCGACCCAATAAAAAGTGCTGAACGGCCCACAATCGAACCGAGGCCCACAGTTTACCGACCACTGACGTAAAGTGTTATTGGTTAAATAACTGGATTTCTGATTGGTGTAATGTAGGGGCGGGGAACTTGGGACCCGCGTGAACATTTAATATGGCCCGCATCAGAATTTTCGTTACCCAAGACAAAACACAACATCGCGTCAAGACGAAACTCCGTGGTAAGCAGATATTTACCGCCGTGCCCGTAGACAGTAAGTCAAGAGAAGTATCTCTCACTCCTTCCCATATTTTTTCTCCCTACTTTCCTTAGGATGACAAAAGTTAAAATTTGAGATAAATTATTTATATTTGCGGCCCGCCAGTGATCTTCCACAATATATACTGTATGGACCGTGATAGTAAATAGGTTCCCTATATAGCCTTGGTGTGAAGTGTTTTGTTTTCATTAGACAACTTGACGCAAGATACACTGGATTTTACACTCGCGTGCCACGAAGACGATTTTACATGTTTGTATACCTTGGAAACCGGCCAATCCCTTCCGGTACAGTGAAAGGATGCAGCAGTGGCGTAACGCAGGGGTTCTCAAACTTTTGGTGTTATGGAGCCCATGATGAGATAGACCATAATTTACGGAGCCCCACAATAACTTTCTAAAAATAAAAACAAAAAAATCACATAACTCGCGGAGCCCTGGTACTCCGTATGGAGCACTTTGAGAACCTATGGCGTAACGGACGGGGGTGCAAGGATGCGAATCTCCCTCCTTGCTAAGCTAAATGTAAAAACCGGGCCCTGTTTAGCTTATATTGCGGCATTCAGTATTCTTTTGGTTTTCAGTAGCTTGTTGTTTTTTTGGGTTTTTCGAAAGATGTTTGGACTGTTTTCCGGTGATTTCTGGTTTTAGTATACAAATCCACATCCGGATACACTTTCACTTCTGATATCGTTTCTAGGTGTTGGTAAGTGGGCCCCCTACTGTGGCCAGTGTCCTCCTGCAGCTAAGTTTCTCACCCTAGATGAAATAACCTGTAGTTATCCCACCGGTCTACAACTTAATTTTTCTGAATAATTTTTTACTAGACTATGCTAAAAATGCGTACAATCACTGTGCATTCAGCAACGTTACCTACACAACTGCCAGCTTACCAAAGCAAATGCTGACAACGCAGTTATCCACAATGCATTTCGCAATGGTTGGCTCAGATAACAAGAACCTATGGTTCGTGGGAAGTTCAATTTACTTTGACGACCGTAACAAGGCCTCAGTCAGATTTGGGGCTCGCTATTTGCCCGCCCCCTACCGGGGGGTACGGGGGCCTTTCCTCCGGCTCTGCCCACATCGACAGAAGAAACGTCCGCAAGGACAGTGGAAGTGCAGACAGCGCCAGGAAGAAATATGGCAGCAAGACAATGGCAGTAAAGACAGCGGCGTTAAGCTCAGTACACAAAACACAGGCGGGAGTAAGGCAAATAATAGACTAGGCATGCAGCAACAACAACCCAGAAAACGACAGCACGACACGTAACACAAAATGCAATTATAGCCAGTCTTCGGGCTCGCGAAGTTTGTACAATACACAGTGTGAATATAAAAAACAAAACATATCTCATTTAATGCGATGGCTGCTGCTGAATTTCATCCGCCAGTTGTGAAAACCGAGTTTGGATCATCTCATAAAATCAACATCCATGATTGAGTTCCTCTTTTTTGATTTAATTTCGACAAGAGCAGAAAATCATTGCTCGCAAAAGTAGGTTGTTGGCATGCGAACAAGAACAGAAATCGCTTTTTAACTGGGATTTCGGTATTCAGGAATGCTAAGAAGTGAAACCCAAAATCAGCATAGTTTATACTGGTTCTAAATTCTTATTTTTTGGACCAAATCTGACCGCAGCTGAATAAGTTCACTTGTTAAGTGTAGTCCGAGTCGAATTCTCCATCTGTAAATGGCTGCAAGATCCATAGCAGAAAATTCAGGTTCTAATAAACGTCTTTTGGAAAAGAGCCTTCGAAATTTTGCAGTAGAATATCGAGATGCTCCTGCGCAAATGATTTCATTGTTGATTTCAGGTTTGTGTCTTCAATCTCCCAAGCACTAGTTTGGAAGAAATTTTGCAAGCTTTCACAATCTGAAAAATCGCCTTTTGATACTTTACTTTTCCACAACCTCAACTTTTGTTTGCACCTCTGAACCATACCGGCAACTTCAAAACGTCACAACCCTTTCCTTGCGAGGACAAATTCAAATGATTTGTGTTCTGAAATCTTGCCGACAAGTTGTCTTGAAAATTAGTGGACACCGGGTGTCCTTGCTGAGAAAGGAAAATCCGCAACTCTTGCCGCCATATCCGCTTTTAAACTTTTGCTCTGGATAACCAACGTACCTCAGCATTTTATAATAACTTCATTGCGTCTGCTTCCATTTCTTTGCACAGTTATGGAAACAATCGATGCCTCTTTAAATGTGAGCGAATGAAATTAACAAATTTTATAAATCATCAAGAACAATCTCCAGAGTGACTGCTGATTGCTTTCTTGAATCACTCTCGCAACCACAACTGCTTCTCAGTGAATCATGCAGTGAGTTGCAACACAGTCAAGAAAAACATTTTTGGTTTTTCGGACAACTCCATTAGTAGAATATTGCATGGCTGCTGCTCCATTGGTAGTGACTGACTTGCACTTCGTCCAATCTAAACCATGTTTCTCGATGAATTGATTCAACTTGGCGAAAATGGCTTGAACAGTTGCGCAAACTCCAACTTTTAGACAGCAAAAGTAACGCTCGACAATGGTTTTTGTTTCCTCATCGGCAATCCTACAATATACAATCAGCAGCACCTCGTCTAAAATATCTGTTGTTTCATCGAGCTGAATACACGACTGAGATTTATTCAGCTTGCCAAAAAGTTGTTTCAACCAATCTGAAAAAGAAGGCATCTTACATTTACTTGTATTGTCTGATAGTGGAATTCGCCTTACAAAAGTATAAGAGGATTATAGCCATAAATCTGAACTGAAAAATTGTAACGTTAAAATAAACATACAGATCATTCACTTCTTTTCGGTATAAATTCTCGCTTTCCTCCAGCTAACTGCTTGAAAATCAATGTGGAAAAAATACGTTATGTAGCAGACTCCAATACAATAAATAACCATTGACGATAAAAACATGATTGCTACATTAGCTTACAAAAAAAGTCAAACTAGAGCAGTGATTCTCAACGTGGTCCAAGTGGACTACCGGTGGTCCATCTAGAATTTCCAGTGGTCACAGAGAGTTCCATAAATCCTTGATAAAACGTTCCTGAAAATTGTAACCTTAACTGTACAATAAATTAAGTAAGACTAGGCTAGTTGTTCATGAGGTGTCAGCATAACAAAGTGGTCCAACGGATATTTTTTTGAAAAAACGGTTCATAGGTCCAAAATCATTGAGAACCACTGAGCTAGAGCAATGGTTCCCAACCTTTTCCTACTTCTGCGGTCCCCGACTGCAAATATTTTTGTTCACGGACCTTCAGTCATACTGCTATGTCAGTCATCTACTTACTGCTTGTGTTCTGCTACACTCTTGCAGGTCAAAGCTTGCCAAGTTCGTTCCAGCTTCCCGGGAAAACCACGTGGTCATGGATAAACGTCACAGTCTACCTATGTCATCACGCAGGCCCGTAGCTAGGGGGGGCATTCGGGGGCAGTGCCTTTGAGACCTCCTGCTTGTGAGACCACCTGCTTCACCTACGTGAACTATAATGACAGCAACAATGCCTGTTGCTAACAGATTTAACTAAATTTGCGCAGATTTTGTGAAATACGCGCAGATTTAGCTAAATGTGTCCGATTTAACTAAATCTGCGCCGATTTAGGTAAATCTGCGCAGATTTAGCGAAAGGTGTGCAGATTTCGCTAAATATGACTGCGTTAGTTTTAGTGCTAAATATGACTGCGTTAGTATGTCCGATACACTTTTTTATGAACGGCGCCCAATAAAAATACACACACCATGCTTCTCGTATGTCTGGGTCTTGTACGGTGAGTTCAGTACGCCTGAGTCAATCTGCAGTGTAGTAACGGCGTTCCTACGCGTTCCCGTCCCACTATACACCCCTGGGCCTGGCTATAATAATTTTTAATGCGCGCTGAGACAGCGTAGGAAACTCTTCGCCCAATCCACACCAAAATATACAAATGTCACCATTGCAGGGTATGTATTTGGAATAAAGCATTGTTTTAACATTGACAACAATCAATCAATTAATCTTTGTACAGATCATCGCAAGCAGTACTTTCTAGCTTGGGTCTAAAGGGATGGGTTATTCAAGGAGCTGTATTGTTAAAAATTGCTTCATTAAAAACTGCTTCAAGGCGGCTAGGTCTCAACGCTGAGTTCGGAAATCTCGCTGTGGCTTTTACTGACTTTCCAGTCATCAAATGTTGGAAAATTTTGCGTAAATTTCTTTTTGCACTCTCCTACTGCACGAATCAAATTTTCTCTGAAAGCCCTGAATTTTATCACGTACGTTTTAATAACGGTAACACTAGTTTCCTGTATTTGCCCTGATAAAATTCCCACATTCTGTTACGTGCTTCAAAACTGTTTTCAAGTATTTTGGAAAGGTTTCCCTTGTCAATGCATGTCGTTGAAGGACACAATGGGTAGAAACGACGTGAGGTCCCCGTTTTTCCGCCAGAGTTGTAAAACCTAACTTAGCACCGAGCACAGAAGGGTCGTCGCCTGTGCAAAGTGAGCCAACGTGATTCCAAGAGAGATAACTTTATGAAAGAAATCATACATTTTTTCCAGAACATCAATCGTTTTGCTTGTCGTCTCTTGACTTCCGTACATCAAGAACTCTTCTTTCAACTCACTTACTAGTACATGTCGACAGAAAACCAACAAATGCATGCAGTTCGACACGTCAGTTCACTCAGCTAGCTGAAGGCTGACTCTTGCCGTATTAGCTCGAATTTGGTCTGTTACCTGATCTAAAATATCAAGGGGCATATCACTTATAAAACGACAACGTACTGTATCGTTTGGTAAAGAAATTTTCTTAAGTTTCTTTTGTTCCCTTCCACAAACCAATTCCACCATATCCATAGGGTACGGTTTGATAAGTCATTCACCGATTGCATGCGGTTTCGTATTTTTTGCTCCTCTAAAAGCAACGTCGTAGGATGCTTCCAATCCTGATGTGTCTTCAGACACATACACTAATATAGGCAGAGTTCCTGCAGCACGAAATCAAGCGCGTTTGACCAGCAATGACACATGATTATCATGTACACGTGTGAGATGGCGTGAAGTGAAATTAGATTTTAAAATTTACGGCTTCATAATCATCTAAGCCAGGGGTTCCCAACCTGTGATACGCGTACCACTAGTGGTACGCGAAGGTCGTCAAGGTGGTACGCGAGTAATTTCCATTTTTTCACAAAAAACAGGATTCACAGCTTTCTATTTTACGCATCGGGCTTTGTTTCTTAATAAATAAAGTTTCCTGTAGCCTGCTATTCCTATGGTATCGTAACATTATGACTTTCGATGCGCTGTCAGCAAATTTACGCCACGTATCGACCAATTGATGGAAAGTAAACAAAAACAAAAATCCCATTAAATGTAGTTGTGTTTTTTTGCTGTTATTTTAATGTATATTATTCTTCTGAATAAACTAAGATTCGATCAAATTATTTGTTCTGGAAGAAGGGGTTCGCGTTGACAATACGGGTTGCTCAAGTGGTACGAGATCGTGAAAAGTTGGGGAAGTCCTGATCTAAGCATTACTAAGCACTTGGAGAAAAAGATACGTTGAGGTTTTTGAACATCATCTGCTATGGATAAATCGAACCCGAAGTCCACGTATGATTCTATAAGCTCCCTTCTCCCACAAAATAACTGAAAATATTGCAACCTGCATTTGCTAACTCATGAATACTAATTCATTCACAAAAGACCTTCACTGTGGTGTTTGTCCACTGTCCAGTCTAGCATGCTGCGAAAAGAATAAGAAAAATGGCGCTACTGTGATGCATAACATGACGTGGATCTTCTCACCAATATGAACAAAACAATGGATGTACGTGTGTGCATANGCGTAGCCACGGTCCACCCAACTTTCTAGCATATCTTGTCGTTTTGTGCTTCGAGACGCGGTCTCCCAAACCAAATACTGTTGCTCTCTTTAAATTAAAAATATCTGCTCGCCCAAAATTTTGGGCTGGCTACGCTACTGCTTGTGTGTTTTGTCTTGTAACTAACTACAGCCTAATCAACTCGCACATTGCAGTTTGTAAAATGTTATAAAAATTTATGTTTGCCAGGCCTGCACAGTTCAGAAAGCTCGAAGGGCCAAATTATCAACATAAATTTGCCGCGGGCCGCAAGAGTCTATTTCATTTCCAGTGGCGTACAAAATGTTCATGGGGTGTCCATTCAGTGGCATATGGCGGTTATTTGTATTTGGCGTGCGCTGTTTGTGACGTCACAATTTGACGTAATATTGATGTTTCCAAACCAACGTTTTGGCCAAGTTTGTTGACACAATATGCATATTCTTCCACACGCACTCTCCGTATTTTATGTGTTATTGCACTGAATATAAACTATCAGGGCTCCAAGTTAGGATATCGCAGGAAAATACACACAACGCTACGACACAGCAGTTCATAACTGCAAAAATATCAGGCTGAGCGCTAAAACAGGGGAGTAAAACACACTCATCACTACGTCAGAGCATTTACAACTACAATTTTTGCAAAATTATTGAAAAATTAACAAGCAAAAAGTATGCGAAAACAACTAATCTCCTTTGCGCAGGTAATAAAGTTTTTGTAACATATCAAACTAAAGGGGGGCTAACCCCCAAACCCTCCCCCTTGCTCACGCCCTTGTTCATTTCGATGTCGAGATTTTGTTGTAGTATGGAAGAAATTCTGGAATGACAATTATTATTCGAGGTCGAGCTTTTGCAACATTTGCTATAATTGAGAAAGTTCTCGCGGGCAGCAAGAAAAGCTTTCGCCGGCCGTATGTTGTGCAGGCCTGTGTTTTCTATAATTTATGATTCAGTAAATTTATCCCCTTGGAAGGTGAAATCTACCCCTCAGTTGAGAAGCCCAAGCCTGGAATACGTACTGTTGAAATCACAATTTCTACCTATTTTGTACAAAAAATTGATACTGAAAAGTTGTAAAACTAACTTTGTGTATGCTGTGTATGAGGGTAAGCAAGGACGTTTTCACAAAAAGTATCCATTTCAAGTAAGGTGGCACCTTTTTTATGACGCGTAAGCAGGTTTGCTGTAATTGATAAATAGTAGATTGCTATTACAAGACATAAAAGTGCAGGTTATACAAATAATGGCCAAATCAAAAATACAGTATATTTCACTTCACCGATACGATGAAAAATTCTGTTGATAGATAGAAAATCTGCGATTTGCAATTCTCGTGTACCATGGGCCACAACAGCAATCAGCGGTTTTCCATGTTCTTTCATCCAATGAACAAGCAGAGCAACTACCAAAGTTTGCAAACCTTGACCGCAAGATAGTGTCACTAAATTGCACTAATTTGTATGTCAATAGAAGCCCCAGGTTTTTGCACACATATCAAAGGTATGTCTTTTGAATGGGTTTCTTATTTCTTTCTTGATACCATAGCTCCGTGCACGTCGGAATGAAGAGAACATATTTTTGGCGGAAGCAGCGTGTTTTCATTGTTTCAAGAAATATGCGCTGAGCTGTTTGCATGTATTTGTGGAGCTCAGCATGCTCCGCTGGTGATGATTCTCAGCTCAACGACCTTTCATTTAGTCGTCTTTCCACAGCTCGACATCAAACAATGACCCACGAGGTAGATCAGTGCAGATACCCTGTCAACTTACGCGCTGGCCATGACGTAGCGCTGCAACTAATCGACCTAAGTCTTGCAATGTCACACACTGCGGAGCCCTTTCCCTCAGCAATCAGAGGTCTTATCACCAGCGTTGCCACGTAGCATCAGCTGAACCTCTCAACCTGTCAATGCAGGCCTACGACCGCCGGATTGCTTTGCGAGGCAGAAGGCAATAGCTCAAAGTGTCACAATGCAGTCTAAGTAAAAGGAGGCGCAGGTGAGGGTATTTTTTGTTGATGTAGAGTTTTATTCAAGTTCGAGTTGTGTGCAGTGTATTGTTTTAGATTTTCAAACCCCTTATTCATAACTCTCTGGGCTTAAAATGCTGATGCTAAGTTGCAAGCCAAGAAAGACGCCTTGATTGTAACATAAGAGCAAATAAAGGTCATAGGTGTGACTGCTATACCATGGAAAGATACGCCTGCGTATTCAGGTAGCAGCGATCTTGCGGGTGACGGGTCTTTCAGCATCTTTTGATAAGCAGTTTATTTTAATACGCATGTGTATCGCGTGAAGTCTGCGTTTGTCTTAAAGATTGCCACATCTCTATAACCTTGATGATAGATGTTTTGCCGAAGCGTTGCTTTACATATTTTTGAGACTACTCTAATATCATTTCTTTTTGAAAATAAAATTTGAAAATTGCATATTTATTTACTTTGCCTGAACTTCGTGTAAATCATGTGAGTTTAAAGGGAGTGGAAGTGATATTTACTTGAGGGGTTGATGGGAATCAAAACATAACGCAGTTTCTATCAACTGCCTTCAGTTGTTTCATATTTACACGGAAACGAGTTGATGCTGCAATGTCGAATGTACTGGATGATGCAGGTAATCCGTCCATGAATCATCTCAGGGTAGCGACTTGATGTAGAAGATGCAGTGCATGGTCACAGATTTTCTCGAATTGCAGCGGAAGTTACCTCCATGGTTAGTTGTTAGTGATGCCTAACGGTGAACGCGGTGCTATGTGACAGAGCAACGCGGTGCAGCTCCAGAAGGGTCCGATGTGATACTGTAAGTAGACAGCGGAATGCGTCACAGTGTTGATTGTGTTGCATGTACTGTATGTTCAAGTGCTTGTGTGGGTGAGGTTGGCTGAAATTTATGTCGCGTCGCTGGTCTGCTTGCTGACGAACCGTTATGGAACGGACTGACTAGTGTCACATCATACATATCTCCATTTCAACAATTCATTGATGGTAGCATAGTTACTATAGCATGTTTGATTAAGCTTATGGGTGTGCAATTTTCAGCTACAGTGAGAAGGTGCCGTTCCCAAACTAATGATGGATGAAAACAAGGGTAAGGGAGGGTGTACCGCACGCGTCGTAATACACTGGAAGGCAACCTTTGTCATTTGTTATTTTGATTCTTTTACCTCAAAGGTTTGAAAGATTTTTTCAATATGCTTTGAACATTGTGCTCAAATTGGGTTTCCTAGAGAAGAATAAAATATGTTTTACATATCACCAGCACGGGGTCCGCAGTGGGAGCAAAATGGGCATTTGCCCCCCCTGGAAATTGAGACTAAGGACCAAAATTTTTTTGAAAACATGAAGTTGGCAGCTAATTTCCGAGTAATTCACTTAATTATTGCAATGACCGTTTATTTGTCGGTATATGACACTGACAATCACACTGCACAAGAGCCAGATTCACTGTTCTGGTGCCATGCAATGATGAGATTGCAGTTCGCTCGTACCCTCTCCTTTGCCTGCAGGCGCACGTTGCGCACCTTGCTAGCGGATTGTTCTACTGTTGGTCTTTACTGCGCAACAATAACACTGCAATAAATCTTCGAAAGTTCCCTTCAAGTTACGGTAGAAGGCCTTTGGTGCAGGGCTCCCGCTGCGTTTTTTTTCACCCAGATCTGCTTTATTAGTCGAGCTGGATGTCAGGGGCGTAACGAGGTTATATGGCGCTCTGGGCAAGAAGCAAGTTTGGCGCCCCCATGTTCGTACCTGAGATCTTTCGGAAGCAAATGCATTTTTCAGAACAAATGCGCCATAGTGATTCAGCGCCGGGGTATTGCGGCCCTTGCCCCCCTCGTTACGCCCCTGCTGGGTGTCTAGATTTAATGATGAAAAATCGCGTTTAATCTGTTTTTTTTCTGAAGTGATATATTCACCAGCAACTTCAATGTGTTCAATAATATAAGGAAGACTTTATACTACAGTGTTTGCATGCACATATCAGGCCAGAAAGTTCGCATAGCGGATGAAGCAGAACGTGTTCAATCGGTTTGATATCCTCACATAAGATCATTGTTGGGGTTATACATATGATGTTATTGTTTCTAATGCCAGTTGAAGAAACTGGTGAAACAAGGGTTAGGACTGACTGTTTAAATTTCGATGCTTCCCTATGTATACAAATTAAAACAAATTTCAATTTGAGGAAGAAGGCATTGGGATTGTATTTTTTGTTGGATTGAAGATCCCGCTGCTGTTCAAGAATGCACATTAGTGAGAGATCAACAGAGTATGTTACCAGCGTTATGAAAAACGTCTTGAGCAACAAAAAGATCATCCAGATGTTAATGTTTGCGCTGCAGAAGAAAATTTGGAAGACGAACTATAATTAAATCTGTATTTGATTATCGTTTCAATTCAAATAAGCACACCCATGTTTTTGTTCGTAACACAAGCTTTCTGGGTATTTACTGTACGAATGTGTGTTTTTTGATGTGCAGTAGGGGTTCTTTTGAAATCATTGAATGGGAGCCCTGCATGTGACTGTTGAACACAGACATTTTGGCAGGTAATGCAGCGAGACAATAACTGTTGATAGCGATAAGCTACGTATAGTTTTATACTGTGTGGAAAGAAGCATGAGTAAATCTATGACAGTGCTTCCACAAATTTGAAAAATCCATTGTTAGTGTGAGACCNTGATCAATGTGCCCGAGTGAATAGCTTAATCAATCGGCTCTTATGCAGGCTTCTTTTCACCCAGTGTGAAAATACGTGATTTGTTAGAATACGTCTATGCAGACTTGTGGGAATACGTCTTTATCGTTAAGGTTTAGTTTGACTTCTTAGTGAGCACTACTGTAAGTGCAAAGCTGTATTTGCTGTGCCGAGTTTTCGCAATTCATCTGCTCAATTTTTTTTGCCTGCGTGGTGTTCAACTTTTGTGAGTTGTCCGATAGTCTTGTCAACATATATTTCTACTTCTCATTGCTTGAAGCAGTTTTGCGAGAGTGTCAATTTTTTTTGTTTTTTCACCGCAAGTGTTGTTCTGGTCGTTTATTTTTTAAAAATTATGACTATTTGCAGCACGTGCTTAAAAATGGATATTAGGCAGCTTATAAAAAGAAAGTATTGCTGATAGCCGAAGTGTAGAAGGCATTTTAGACAAAAGGTTGAGAGTTGAGGTGCAACCAGCACAGGCTAATGGGGTAGAACGGGTAATGCGTTTTGTGAACGTCCATTTGCATTGCATCGTCAGCAATCTGAAAAGCATAAGCAAGTTTTCGACGTTGCCCCCCCCCTGGAAGAATTTATGCGGACGCCCATGATCACCAGTAAAATAGGTAGGCTACAATCAGCGGTGAAGATTTGAACTCACGCAATGCCTGAGATATTCCAACTAAGAGTTTTTTTCCTAAAACGTTTATTTCAAAATGATAAAGTTGTTGGAAAATGTTCATGCACATTTTCAAATGCATTGCTGTGGTCTTGCTTCTTCAAACTTTTGACAGCTTAAAATTGAGTGTTGTCTTTGATGTCATTGAGCAAAACACTAGTTTGCGAAACCATTTGCTATTTATTTCACGGTGCATTTTTAGCGTTGTCATTGTTTATGGGAATCATAACCTTTTAGTGAATTATTTGTGCAGAGCTTTCTGACTGTGGCCAACTTTTTTCTCTCACATCTCTACTCACTACACGCACTTGGTTCTTGCGGCAACCGAGATAACTGTCAGTGTTACATGATCAATCTCCAAAGCCAAGAATTCATGTTGTTTTCTACTTCCTTCCAATCAAATTTTTTCGATTGCCCGTTTTGGATCATTAGCGGCTGTGTGTGGTTCTATCGGCGTGCTTGAGCAAACCTAAAAATGCTAATTTACAAAAGTGTTTTCGTTTTTACATAATTTCATGGATTGTATGATTTACACACACTTGTCTTAATTATATTTACAACATTAAAATATTTTCTACATCGACTTTTCAAAATTAACAGGAGAACTCACAATAAAAAAAAACACTTTTTATTTGAAAATAAGCGCAGCTTTCACAGTCATAGGTTGACTTACAACAAAGAGGCGAGAAAATGATATCCTAGACTCCTAGAGGAAGCTGTTGGTATGATTGTTGCAGTAAAAACGTACATTTTCCCAAAACATAACCTGTTTAATGTTGGAAAACAATTAAATCAGGGAATGTATGTTATGCAGTGTAAACGATAATTCCCAAAAAATATTTCATCGAAGTCTGGTCATTTCTCAAATTAAGATATATTTTATCTCTTGAGCGTCTTCACTCAGGCTTATAGAAGACCAGCATTTTCGCATAGGTATTGCGGAAAATTTGCCATAGAAAGTCTAAAAATATTGCAAAGCATTGATTACATTCGCATGATCATACTTGGACAGCTTAGCTATTAGCAATCAGCAAAATGTCCTAAACCTTTAGGCTTGTAAAATAATGAAGGTGGTAATATCTTTGTCAGCTTTACTCGAACTCTGTAGACTCCTAATCTGTCAGAAGAAAATTTGCATCACAGATTCACCTTTACAGTATCAAAATTTTAGACTTTTTCGACAAGTGTGCATTGTGAATATGGGTAACATGCAAAAGCTGTAGCATATAACAAGCGACTGTCTCCGAGGTTGGTCAATAAAATAAAATCCACATCCGACATAAAAGATTGTTTGATGGTGGCGTAGAGGTACGGCTTTCAAACCTATACGAAGTTTCACTCTTCTCAATGTCTTACACAGCATCCAATTTTGCAACTATGACTAGACAAAAAACTCTTAATTTCAAGTTTATTTCTCGCATCCACGCGTTCTGTTCGAAACTTCAAGCCATATATTTATTAAAAATAGTATTGAAGAGATTTTTTAGAAAAAATCTGTTAAAAATGCCTTTGTTTGCATTGTCGAGTCAGTGGTAATGCGTTTGGTGTCTGGTCAAGGGTAAATGGTGGCATACTAATTAATAAGCACGTGATGATGATCGAAACTGATTTGGTGCCGTATCTCGTTCAAGTGAAAGATCGAAGTTGTTTCGCTGGAATTCACACCATACGAAACACATAATGGTGCATTTGAACGCAGTGGAGTTTACAATTTTTGCAATTCTCAGTGAAGAACATCGCGAAGAGAATGGAAGACAAATCTAGCTCTATGCTGATCTGCTGTCAAAAGTTATAGAGAAATCCTGCTTTGGTAAATTCCTAGCATAATTATTTATGAAGAGAAATCCAAATTATTTGCTTCCCGAACTTGTATTGATAGAAAGCTGCTATTGCAGTATCTTACGGTGATATTCTGTTTGAAAACAGTTATCTGAATAATACGTAGCAATGCTCTTCTTCTTGCTTCTAAGTTAACAAAGCATTGGCTGTGAATCGTTGTGGTGTAGCCGGAAAATGCCTTTCGAAGTTTCTATGTCGGGTGGAGGTCCATGGGGTTTTCGGCTAAATGGAGGTGGATTAAGTGGTCAGCCCATAATCATTTCACGGGTGAGTAATGATGTTGTGTATTCTTCTTTTTCGAACATTTCCTTGAACTTATACTTACATGCGCGAAGTGGACTCCAACTAATTTAAAGGACACTCCTATTTCAACTTTATCCAAAAGTTTCATAGACGCTGAAAATTTGAAACAAAAAAGTTGAAAGTTGAAAAGTTGAAACAAAGTTGAAAAAAAAACGAAGTTGAAATCACTTTGGCAAATCGTTGCTGGAGAGTCTTAAATCTATCCTTCGCACAGATATGGCACTAATTGCTAAACAGTAACACTTACGAAAGGATTTGTATTTTAATAATTTTGCATACATAGACTTTTCCTCTGAATAAAAATGTAGGCCTGTGAAATTTTTTACCAAAAAATAAGGAAATGTCCAATTGTGGTTTTGACTTGGTCACAAGTGAAAATTTGTCTGAAAGCGAATGCCTGCCACTAAGTAGGGGCATATCGTAGAGAAATCCGCTTAACTTGCTGTTTCAAATTAATTCAATGATTCGGACCTTATGTTGCCGCACGAAGTTACCAGACTAATCTGCAATTTAGCTTTGTCGCTGTTTGCTGTGCGTAATGTGAACCGAAACGGCAAACCTGATCTTTGTGAATCGACAAATGCATCGGCTACGGAATGACAAATACTGGATGTCGAAACCTGCACTCTTTCGCGTGTGGGTCATGTGGTTTATGCAAGATGGAGCTTGTTGTGTTGTCGCCGTGCTCCACCACATTTGACTAAATATGTGTTTGTGAAAACCTATCCTGTTTATAAAGAGGACCAGAATTATCAAGCATAGCTGATTCGTTTTTCCTGCATCACAATACAAATGAATTTGCAAACATACTAGAGGTAAATCGTCAATCTTTCTGCATAGAGAACTTGACTATTTTACCGTGATGTGGTTACTGTAAGAACGTGTGATTTTTTGAGCCCTGCCTACATGNTTTCCGCTTTTTGATGATTTGTACAAAACTGACCAATAAACCACAGTTGCTTGAAGTTTAATGAAGATTTTTGATGAATTTTAAGNTGCACAGATTAGTTGTCTAGTTTGCAAATATTGGCTGCAGTTTTATTGGTGTACTGACTACCTCAGTAAGTGACACGAAGCAGAGCTTCAAGCAGACATGGCTTTGTTTTCGCAAAATAAGAAACCCGACAACTTAAGCAGTTTAGCGAGTGAACCTTGTTAGCCTGGTCATATTTTTGTAAGAACACTGAAAAAAACTGATCAGCTTAAATATCACCAGAAAACTCTGTTTTAGCAAATTACATTTTCTAATCGAAGCGTAATCCATGAACACGAATAACAAATATTTTCGTTTACTTTCGTTTACACCGCTATTGTAAAGCAGAAACCTTTTAATGGAGTACAGTGATAGTTTGTCAATGCAGAATGTTGTAACCTGTAAAACATTTTCAGGTTACCCCAGGAGGTAAAGCTGCTCAAGCCAACGTGATGCAGGGTGACGTGTTGGTTGCAGTGAATGGAGTGAGCGTTTGCAAGATGGACCTTTCGGAAATTATGGAAAATGTGAAGATTTCAGGAATTTCCCTTCGTATGACTCTGTTGAGGTAAGGCTACATTTTACAATAGAATCTCGTATTTTCCAGGCAAAACTGGTCATCACACAAAACCTTGGATGGTCAATAGCAAAACAGATCCACTCCTACGAACCTCTGTTGCAGATAAAACTGCAAGAAATAGCAATGTAACACTTGTTTGTTGCTAGCCTGCTACGTAAAACATGATGGTTTGTGTGAGCCAAAAGAAAATTTAATGCCATATGGTCACAGCAGGAGTTGGATGTTTCGTTCTCGGTGTCCGCTACCTTTATATTTATAGGACTGACAGTTTAAAGGTGGACATACTCGTAAGCTCATGGCGTGAAGTGGTTTTATATCTGCCATGGTACTTATGTTAGAAGCTTCAATCTTTGGACTTTTACACCAACAAGAAAATCGATGCAAAGACGGCAGAACATTTTCACGAAACCGTGAATTACGTTATTTATTGCTCAAGTATAAAAACAACTTGATTTTAGAAACTCTCTATAACAAATGATAAATATAATATGTTAAACGCACGAACATCAGAAGGAAACCTGATGAAATATTGTTCTGCAGAGACAAGTTCACCAACAGTGCGAAAAAGGACCCGGAATGCAAACATTCACATATAGAAGCGGGTGTGAGCTAATCCAGGGGTGGTAAAACTTTTGGGCTCGCCGACCGCACTGGATTCTAAAATTAGACAGCGGGCCGATCATGGACAGGCGGATTAAACTAATATAAATGAGATGCAAAAAATTAAATTGGATTTGTTAAGATATAGTTTAGACAAGTTCAGCGGACCGGAGCTTTAACAGGCCGTATTTTGCCCATGCATGATCTAAGTAATGTAATCGCTGCGTAAAATAGCTATGCAGCAAAAAGTAAGGTGAAGCTAATCGACGAAAGAACTTGACACTGGTGCAGTAGCTCAGTTGAGGACACAGAAAAGTACGTATATTCACGGACAGTGCACACTGGAATACAGTATATCAGTCGAGTCACCTTCACGTGCAGTTTTTGATATATGTAATGACATGTCTTTCTACGCACATTTTCCATCTTTTTGTAAGTAAAGTATGAAAGTACATTGCTTTTTTTAAAACATAAGTTGTTAAATTAATTGGATCTACCCATTTAAAAATGGAAAGGAAAATGTACCCAACTCTAATCAGGAAAAATCGAACTCGTCACCCCTTACCTGCACACTTTACTGCCTGCATCCACACTCTGCTGCGGGTCACCCCGGACTGACGTTGGCAAACTTTTTCTGGAAATTGGAAGGTGTGTTGTGGAAAGTGGCACGAAAGTTTGGTTTTCCGTAAAATGTCATGTGTCAAACTTGATTGATGTCTCCACAGCGCCAAAGAGTTTCGTGAGTGCCAAACCTCACCTAAAATAAAATGGATGTGTCGGAATATGCATAATTCTCTCAACCATTAGCACGGAAAAGTAACGGGTTCATTTAATTTTGAATTAACTTAATCTAGCTAGGCAGAAAAAGAAAGGAACTTCACTGCTGGAAGAAACCACTACTCGTTCACACATTCGAAATCAAGTGGAAAAAGAAAGGGAATCAAAATCGCACCAAACACGTGATATGAACGAATCAATCTATCAACGCGAAACTTTCGGCAGTATTGAATCACCCAGGCATTCTTACAAAAATAAGAAAATCACGTGACTGCTGCAAAATAAACTGTACCTGAACACAAACTGCGTGGTGGTTTGTAAATAGCCAGTCTGTGAAATGTACTTCTTTAATAAATATGAAACTTATCATCAAACAAAATAAACGTTAGTGGTTGAAAGTCCTACGTACGATGATGGCAAATAACAAGAAGGATCATCAAAGCGTATAGTGAACGTTCGGTGTATTTGTTTCGAAACAATGTTTTATCACTGCAATAGGATGCATGGTCGATCCTGACTGTAGCAAAAAAACCGCGAGTTATTGATAAACTACGTGGTCTGCACACAACCTGGTTCAGATTACAATCCTACCGAATAATGCAATTTGCAACCGGATTTGGATCAGGGTAGACAGCAGAGTCTTACAGCTAATTTGGATACTAATTGGTATTCAACACATTTCTTCCAAGGGCATCGCGAAGGTGTGATGCAGGCTATAAACTTCCTCTTAACATTTATTTTTGTATCATTGTTTTGTTGTTGGGTTAACTGGATCAATTAAATCTGTTTAAGTAAACTCTTTCCACAATGGGGGTAGGCAAGGAATCGAATTTTTAGCAAATTTTTTATTTTTTAGCAAGCATTTAGTCTGGTCAGAGGAACATAATTTCAAATGTAATCAATCCCAAAAAATGCTAATAAAAATAAAAAACACTCTGGCAGGACTGCAAATATGTTCCGTAAGAAGTTCAAGCTTCTCTCTGTTCTTCGAATTATGATGTTTTCTATTTAATGCAGTAGTTACCACGGATCATGTACTTGTTACAGATGTTGTGTCAGAAGTAAGAATGCTTGTCGACAGTTTTCATTCTGAGGAAAGGTCATTGAAGGACATTACTGTGGTTGTTAACCTTTCAGCGGTTGATATGAGTACAGTGCAATTTGCTAAATCCCACTACAATTACGGTAGCCTGCGTCTATGCCAAGTAAACAATTCCTGGTGACAATCAACATAGGCATAAAAATCTAGTAGCAACAACCTTACTCGCAACTTTGAAAAGGCTCGACTGCGTAAACCTTTTCTGACAGACAACAAGATAAGCAAACGCGTCGACTCGCAGTAGAATGCGCGTTCTATTTCAGGACACTGATCTCGAACCTGTGACAGCAATTGACGCTACAGCGCACATTTTAAAGACCGCTAGCACAACGGCTAAACAGACCAACTGTTTATCTATTTGCATTTACTTTAGTATTCTTGTTACTTTTGTAGCATTTGCACATTCTTGTAGAATCATTGCAACTTTGTATTCCCACAGTGATGCCTTGTTAGGGTGCACGCAACCTGTAGTCAAAAATGTTAAGTGATGTTACTTGAAATATACGATGAACCGCTTTTTACTACATTATTCTCCAAGTTGAATTACAGCTACTGTATTTTCGTCTGTACAGAACTACTTGATGGCCTAGTTCTGTAGTTCTGAAAAATGTTGAATCTGGCGTCTTGACTGNTATGTACAACGAATCTTTGCATTAGCTGGCAAATGTAATGTTTTTGAATGACCCATTCTCACATGCAAGATGATAAATTGTCTGAAAGCAGCATTATATTTCTACAAATAGCAGGAAAAGCGACATGACCATTACCTGACTTTGGATAAGGACTGAGGATGCGTAATTTTACGTGA
>JGI24158J21664_10003977_pt1 | contig 18841 bp, 11 predicted proteins | sample Ectturendosymbi3_FD_21664 | JGI IMG/M metagenome (IMG submission 21664)
CGCTATGAGCACAACATGGGTAATCATTGGACCAACGCTCTGGCCATTTCTTCGCGCCAATCCGCGCCGCCAACGCTATGCGCGTTCTTGCCGTAACAGTAATCATCTTTTCTTTGGTTGAGGCTCCTCAATCTAATAGCTTCTCCAAACAGGATTAAATTGACTTGAATGTCGTTTGCGGGTGGTGAGAATTCCCATTTATGAATTGCCTTCCCTCCGCTGTGGGTTTTACGGAGTCTTTAGCTTGCCCTTTTCTTCAAATTTTAAGCTGCAATTCGTTAGTATTCATCTATAACTGATTTCAAACCTGCTTTACTAGCACACATATGTGCTTTGTTGTTTGGATATACTGATTATCACGCAGAAGATAAAACTTGCAGAATTGCAGTCAGGGGCGACTCCAGGTCAACAGCGTAACTCGAGCTCATCGTACAATTTAGCCTATACTGCAGTCTTGTCGCCACGGGGGGTTTGGTGGGCTTAGCCCAGGGATATCTAGAGTTTCTAGAAATCCTGGCTTATCCCCCCAAAAAAAACACCAAGCCCCAAAATTGAAATATGAAACACTATAAATCAGTGGAGTTTTTATCAAATTTTCAATGCCCAGCCCCCCTGCACAAACGTAAAGCCTCCCTATTGAAGACCTTCTGGCCACGGTTCTGCTATACTGACTGAATGCAACCGTTCGAGGCTTGCATGCAGCCTTGCATCACTGAAATGTACATTTGTTTTGCTCTCATTGTAGCTGGCACTATCGTTGCTCTGTGACGTTGGTTACGCAACAATGAATGAGAAGTTCTCGGAGAACTCGTCTATTGTTTCGTGACGTACGTCACAAAGCAATGATACCACAAGTTGGTCCTCTGCGCAATGGAGTCATTATTAGCCCGAGTTTACGGGAAAAAGTTTCGCTCGTTTGAAATTGTTCTCGAATGGGAACTGTCCATCGGATTGGAATTCAAATTCAATGTTCTATGCAAATCCATTGTTTCAAAAAACATTCAATCTAATATGAATTATATTCTAAAAACAACTTAATTGCAGAGGGCAGCTCGGGCTCTGACGGATGATGCCAGGTAAACCTCTGCGTACTACGCTCATTCGTATTAGCCCGAGTTACTGGCACTGCACAATTTTTCGTTCGTTTGGAATTATTCTCGAATAGGAACTGTCAATTGGATTGGAATTGAATTTCAATGTTCGATGCAAATCCATTGCTTCAAAAAAACAACGAATCTGATATGAATTATATTTGATATAATCAGGCCCGTCGCCAGGATTTAGTAGCAGGGGGGGCAAAAACCAGAAAGGGGGGCCACATTTTTTAAATACTGTATTGGATGTATGCAGCAACCAGGGGCCCAAACGTGAAATGGGGGGCACAGACTTCAAATGGGGGCGGAGCGGGCACCACTGCCCCCCCCCCGCTGGCGACGACCCTGGATATAATGCTTGATTGAAGATTGAGGGCAACTCGGGTTCTGATGGATGAGCCCGAGTAAAGCGCGAGCGAAGGTATTCGAGAGAACGCCTACTACGAATGATATTTTTTATTCAGGTCGCATGCAAAATGAACACGAAAGACCAGACTTGGAACGAAAATATATGAACACTGACAAGGCTCAATGCAAAGAGCCCGAGTTAGAACCTTAAGCAGTGAAGTGGGTGCAGGAGCGTAACGAGGTTAGATGGCGCCCGGGGCAATAAGCAAGTTTGGCGCCCCATGTTCGAACCTGAAGGTCTTTCGAAAGCAAATGTGGTGTTGAAGAAAGTACTGGTGACATTGTTGGAACTTTTCGCCGAGCCCCGTAATGATTCGGCGTCCCCATAGTGATTCGGCACCCGGAGAATTGCGACCCCCTTTCCCCCCTCGTAACGCCTCTGAGTGGGTGGTGGTACAAATATACAAACCAAGCTCACGTTCTACAATATAAAGCATAATCGACAACTCGGGCTGAGCCCGAAAAGCCGGAGTCGCCACTGGTTGCAGTGAAATAAGTTTATAAGACTAAGAAGATAAGGATCTTACTTTATATATTAGGACCTTTTTTACTTTGGGCTCCAAATTTAGTTCAAATGTTACTTCACTTGAGTTAACTTCGTGCCACCATGACGTAATGGCGGATCAATGGCTGATACAGTGCAGATGTAGAAGCAGATTCTGCATTGGCGTGCGAAAAGTCCCTTTACAAAGAAGGGAAGTCGCTTGACCTTTAAAAGGCCTTGCCCCGGTTCTGGTCCTTACGGTTATTTAATTTTTCCACAGGTACTACAGGCTTTTTACGTTCAGCACATGAAATGTGTAGAAAATTATGTGAAGAGAAAGGTGCATCAAAAAAAGAAAATTCAGCATCTGAATTTTTTTCATCTTCATTTATTTCTAATTTACACGTTTTTATTCCGCAACTGTTGCAACAATGACTGTCTAGATTTTTTCATTTGCCATCAAAATTACATGTTTAGTCTAAAAGTTAAGCGACACTGATCTAATTCAATACATTTCACTCTGCTATCAGGACAGTTTACCCCATACCGCTTATATACGCCGTAGGCCTATATTTACGTGAGTCGACCTGCGCAACTTCACTTTTTCTATTAAAATCATTAAGAACCAATCCTTGAAACGCATTAAAATAAATCTGAAGAACTAGCTAGAAATAACATTTCAATTGAACGTAACGAATTGTTCAATCTGCAGAAAAACAACTGCCTCTCCTTTTACAGCTATGACTGAAAACATCATGCAGCCTACATTCGGCAATTACTGGCGATTGGACATAAATTAATGCTGTAAAGATTAGCAAAAATATTTGTTATAGAAATAATAAGCTGGAAGAACTGAAAACGACTTAACATACCAGGAAAACTTGTAAGTTTAAAGCTTACCATAGCAGCAGCAGATGTACAAGAATTGTATTCAGAGGTGTAGTGCTAAAAATAAAAGTGTGGAAACCGGGGGACAAGAAATATTGGGAGCACTCTTGAACATCGCATTTTGCTCAGTTACAGTCGTGGCTGTACACGCCACACCTCTTTTCAGAGGACCAACATTGTCGTAGACCATAGGTTCCCAACCTTTTTTGAAGCTGGCCCTCCTTTCATAAAATAAAGTAGCATTCGCTCCCCCTCGCTTTAAAAAACCGAAGAAATCACAAAAACAGTCCGATTTTGCACTATCTTCATTTTTAAATTACTACTGGTATCCAGGCCCGCAACCGAAGGGGGAAACCGGGCAATTAACTCCCCCCGAAGATTTTAAAAACATGTTTAGTTGTTACGTTCAATCATTCCCCCCGGAAAATATCAGCTAGTTGCGGTCCTGCTCGTAACGTAGGCTTGCTGACGACGCAACAGAAAGTACTCAGCGTCCAGTTTAACTTTCATACCTTACTGCTCATTAGAAATCAACCTAGTGACTTTTTTGCTGCTTCTCTGAAATTATGCGTTCACACCTTGATACACAATTACTCAGAGCCTCGCACAAATCGTTCAAAGGGTTCAAATGTTTTTTTTTTAATGAAGAGCGAGGAAATCCAGATTCGAACAAATATGATGTTACAAAGAGCACTAGAGGAGACCAGAGTTTTGTACTCAATTTCTGGTAACTTTGCATGGTTGAACACCAGAAACTTTCGAGTTTTGTAGCATCAAACAACAAAGTTGCCATAATTGCGCCATAATCATATAAACGTCGCAATCGCATCACCGGCCATCTCCTGCGTGGTAACCGCAGCGCAGAGTTGTAAGTCGGGTTCCGACTTACTGTAAGTTGGTCAAAATGTTTCGGGGCTGCACACAAAATTTTCGGCATTGAGGGACACTTTTGTCACCAGTCACGGTTGAAGCAATCGAGTTGAATAAATCTTCAATAAAGATGATTAATTGTGAATTATTTGGTTAAGATACATTGCTTTGCTACCAATTCCCCGCAGAAGAGCATATCTTGATTCACTCGGTAAATTTAGGTTTCGGGCCTTAATCGGGATTCAAAAATAAATGTTGGGCTTGCAATTTTGCGTTCGGGCTTCAAAATGAAACCCGTTTATAACTCTGCCGCAACGTGAAGCAGAAAATAGCAATGTACGCATAAATTACCATTTTAATTTGTTAAATAAATAACATTGGCTGGAATAATTAGGCTGGAAATTGTTATTTTGAGTAAAAACACTTGCAAGATTTCATAAACCTTGGTGATTTTGGAAAAAAGGTCATCCAACAATAACATACAAACTCTCATCCTTGAAAATCGCATTTTGGAACCCCGAAAATGTTGTTTCGGACCCCAGGGGTCCGGGATCTCCCGTTTGGGATCCACTGTCGTACACTGACAGCGTTAAGCGCCATACGTAGCATTTCAAGGGTTCTACACAGGTTTCGAAGGACCAGGCCAGAATCGCAATACCACAAGCGATTAGAGACCAGTTCACTATTTTGCGAAACCAAATGACGAACGCAACTTGACTTGGCCAAGAGCCGATTGTCAATCGTCGCGTGGCAACAGTATTAGTCAGATTGCATTAAGAGACGAGCTAATAAAAATACTTTAAATTTTAAAATTATTTTCAAAAAGTTTTTTAACATTTGTTTAAATTTTCACTTCAGGGAAGGTGGAGGCAAGCTCAAATTTTTTTGTGTACCATCACTTATCACTTGGAATCATGAAACAAAATCATGAAAAAAAATTTACCTCCACCAGATTCAGTCCGCTATTGCTGTCACGAATTCCATGTCATATGTGGCGTAGCCTAACCACCACGCCACGTTAGCCAAGCAGGCGGTTTGTAGCCTACAGCACGAAGCGCCAATACTGGCGTACGAATCTTTGCTCTTCTCATGCTTACGACTATGAGAATGAATCTACTTTTGGACATGAATTGAACTTGGATTAAAGTTGCTTTGATTTGAGTAAATGTAATTCGAATTCGAATTTTAGTTCAATTTATGGTGTTCGCAAATCCGCTAATTTTAATTCTAATCTAATTTGTGACAACTGAGTTAGCTCTAATTTTAGTTCTAATCTAATTTAGAAAAGCTAAAAAAATTATAGTTCTCCAAGTCTGATTTTGGCAGTCCAATCATGTGGTGAATCACAGTGGGTTGTAATTACGCGTAATACAAAATGGGATAGGAAACACTGTATTAGGTGGACAGCTCATTCCAACTGTTGGAAAATTTCTACAGTAAATGGAGACTGTACCTCAAGTACACCTTATGTCACAAAAGCACAAGGACACACTTACTTAGCAGCTCCCGCTGATACAAGCCCGTAACCAAGGGGGCGAAGACCCCTAGCAAAATTTTCGCCCCCTGGAAAAATGCATTGGATATAGTTTGAATATATTGGACATAGTTCAAAAATTTTGGGCCCCTCTCAGAAAACTCTTCGCCCCTCCTGGTGTTCCAAGCTGGTTACGGGCCTGCGCTGATATCTGACTGGTACAAAGTGGCGTTAGTGAAACAAGCTCCGTGCAAACCTGTGATTGGTATGAAGATAAACACTGTAAGTACATCTAACAAAAGGTATTCGTAGTTAGCTTTAATCAACTTGGATAAAACTGATCTCATCGAATATCAAGTGATCACAAGTTTTGCTTCCACGTCAATTTTGTTTTTTCGCAGTTTGGGTTCTAGCCTACGTACAAGAGGTTTTATTTCCTTTCGTTACTGGTACGTTTTGCTTATACACTATTTCCTTATTGCCTTCCCATCTTTATTGGTAAGCTCGGCTTGCGGATTTGACTTGCTTTGTGTTTTTTATGTCTGCAGACTTAAGTTGTTCTTGATTTATAGCCTGATTACTAGGGCCATTTTTTATAACGTAAAAATCTTGAAAATCTGACTTTATTTTTCATAAAATATGACTTTATATGACCAAACAAAAATGACTGAGCTAGAACATACAGCTACCGTACAAAAAGCATTACCAGCGAAAATAGGCATAAGATATGAGAGTCCCGTTGTTTGTTGAAGCACCACTAAAATAAACTGGAGTTAAAAATATGGTTATTACTCTTCTGCTTGAATGTGTGATTGTCACAGTAAATGATATGATAAGCATCTTTTTAAAGTTCATGTGGACTTCATCATGGCATTGCCATATCAAAAGAAACTGGTGCATGTGTTGCGATCGGAAAGCCAGAGCGGCAAGCGCGCAAGATCTGAAAATCTGAGATATAAAATAAGGCGTCGTATTTGAATCACAATTACTTGGAGCTTTTGCAAAAAGATCGTGCCGCCGTTAACTGAGCACGATGACGTCATCGAGACGCAAACCAAAAACTGGATGCGTAGTCAAATCGCCCACACTGCGCCACTGTATTCAGGGTGTTCAAGGTGTTCAGTGAACGCATGGAAATGAAGAAAAAATTAAAAAAATTGGTTTTAGAGCATTCATCAGCGATTAATTCCAAGAACTGCCTTTACTTGTATTGTTTTCTCATGCAGCGGATATATTGTTAACATGGCCGAACGATTTTTGCTTGTCTGCTCAAGCATAACTTCAGGTTGTTCAAGAACACCTGAAGTTAAATAAATAAACAAAGAATAGAAAAAAGCCAGTAGAGCCAACCTAGAGCGCTTTTAAAACAGCCAGGGTGTTCACCTTGCCTGTTGAACACCTTGGTTACGTCATGCGTTGTTTTGCTAGCATTTCCGCTTAATCTGTACAGTGGAAGCAAGCTGTGCATTAGGCTAGATTCCTTGTAGTGGACTTGAACAGATGCTTTTTTTTTCACGTTGAAATAGCCTGCTTTGGCTAGGTAGGTGGTGTGGTTTATCTGTGTGGTGATTAATGTAACAGTTTGGACGATTTTTAAAATGGGAATGCGCAAAGCTGAATATTACTGACTTTAGTTAGCGGTGAGCCTAGGCTCAAGTGCAAAGTAGCCTAACGCTAAAATGCGGAATGTTGATATCACTAGAAAAACGGATGGTTCCTAACATATAAGCCAATACATTAATTTGATGATTCTGTGTCGAAAATGCTATTTATTTCTTACCAGTGAGTTCGACTGAAAAGATTTTGTCACGAGAAATGAAATTAATTAATTCTTATTCGTGCCCGATGCTGTCGACGTTCTAGCGTACGTGCTGCGCGTGGTTTGATTATTAGGATCAACTGCCAATCTGTTCAAGTGTTCGAATGGCTTGTGGTAGGCGACAACCACCACGGCTTTAGTAAAGTTAAATAATAGAGCTATTTGTAGTTCACTCAAAGTTAATCGGAGAGAGCGTATTCCACTCAGAGATCTATTTTATTCAGCACGGATACTACAGATCAAGGATATCTACAATTATGAAATAGCAAAACATATGGACAAAATTTATCACAATATCTTTCCAGATTATATCATAAACGGTTTCAACATATCTGCTACTAATAAAAGCAGAGACACTAGACACACTTCCAAATTAACATATAAAATTCCACTAGCTAGGACACTTAATGAACAACGTCACACATCTTTTCGAGGACTCACAATATGGAATGATATTTTAAAAGATTTTGAAGTAGTCAGTTATTTTCGATACTATCGGTTATACACAACCTATATTGAACATCCTCACATATTTTAAAAACTAATTTTTCCGCTTGCCTGTAATTGTGTTACAGCGCGTCTTGTGTGTGCTTATGTCCTGTTTGTGCTTATGTCTGCACCGCCTCTGCAGATATATATCTAAAATTCTGTGAATTATGACTCTTCTTCTATGTGCCGTTCGACTTGTATTTTGCGGGGATATAGCCCCATAGCCCGGGCTATGGGAGGGTGACTCGAAGACCTTGCGGCCATTTTCCTCCCCCTTCTTTTGAGTCAGTTGTTCAAACCACTGCTTGGTCGCACTAGTTCTCGGGGCAGATGCTGAGCAGCCATTCGGTTGTCTCATCGTCCAAAACCGTCAGTCATGCAGTCCATGGGGAGGTCGATGGATTGGACATTGGAGGACAACACGGTCGACGGTTTGTTCTTCTGCGCCACACTCACAGGCCGCAGAGGAGGACACACCCCATTTGCACAAGCAACAACTCCTACCCCTGATATCCGATTTTTTCAGATATAGCATAAAAATGTCTGTCTGTGCGCCTCAAACGTTTCAGTAAGCCTGGGTGATATCGGTATTTTATTTTGGGCACTTTGGCCAAGGTTACCAACGGTGAAAATGTTTGAAGGGTACCTGCTCAGGTGCCGGACTGTGTGTACTGTACATGTTCCACAATTGGCAGGCATATGTGGTGGCCTGGAGATGGCGCAATATGCAAAGAAATGGTCACCGGTAGATCGGGCCCACAAGTAACAAATCCCTGTGATAGTCACCACAAGCGAATTATGATAATTCACTCATCCCCATATAATAATAGTGCAATCTAGTCAGTAGAGTGATCTCGTCGGGTGAGCTTTACTGCAGCTGGTTGCTTTCCTGTGAGTTTAATGACCCGAATTGCCATCTTTCCCTTGTGCTTGCTTGAGTAGTTCAAGTCGATGCAGATACATTGGCATGAAACAAGCACCGAAAAAAATATTTTTACTGCAGTTGAACACTGAGCAACGATGCCTCGAACTTGTTTGTTCACAGTAAAGTGATTTCACTTGCCTCTGCATGATGTCATCCTTCAGCGAGGGATGAAGCAGCACACGAAGATATTTGACTTGTTCAAACTTATCACGCACACCGTTCACCGAGGCACTGTTTGCAGCCTAGGCAGTGTATGCTTTTTAGGAAGAAAAACTACGATAACTGTCTTGCTTCAGTAAAAAATAATTTATTCAACAGCATAGCCACAGCAAACATGCTCAACATGCTGTTTCAAAACTCTTCAGAACATTAATGCAGCTGGGAGTAACACATATTAGCAAATATTAGGTGATTCACCATCAAGTTCCCCACCTTGAACCCGTTCTGGTTGAGCCTTATGTGAACTAAAAGCTCATCATCACAGATAAACAGCGAATAGATACGGACACAGCACTGCTCTTTGCCTTACCCCGTTAGTTTCAGTGAAGAAGTGCGAAAGGCAAGTGTCCCACTTCACTTGCATGATCTGATTTCAAAACAATTCACCAACATTCTTATCTGTGCTCGTAAGTACATTGCGCCTATTTAGTTTTGTAAACAACTGGTTGTGGTTAGTGCTGCCAAACGTCTTAGACGCATATAAGATCGTTGAAAACACGGGATGGCTTTGTTTGCATGATTTTTGCAAGAGAAATAGGTCTGTGATTAGCAACACCACTTACGTTACCATTCTTCTTTTTGAAAATAAGTACTGTACAAGAATAATATTCACCAATTCTTGTGAAATTTCGGTCATGCATTAACTACTAGAACATAAGCGCAGGCTAGGATTAGCACAAGTGATGTGGTCTGTTGCAGACCTTTTCATTCCAACATCTCATACTGAAGAAAAGTATCAAAACATTACTTCAAGAGAACAACTGAAGACAACGAAGATTGAAAGTCTCAATAGCTCTACATTCTCAAGAAGCATTGGACCAAAACGGACTTAACAAAATTCCACAGCGTATTAGATCCAAACCTGGATTCTACTTATTGTGACACGATCACGAGTTTACGATGTGATCGTCAAGTGATGATCCACGGGAACTATCTATTGCACGTGACGCCATGTGACGCGATTCGCGCCGCGATCTACGAAGAAGTACGAAAATTCTGAAGAAGGACGTGACATCACCAGCGTGATAAATACTCCTGCATTCGAGCTTCAACGGCATCTGACTCGCTGGGTTCGTCCGAAGGAACGCAGATAAACCTTTAACTTCGAAGCCTCCTGCAAAAAATTAAAAGGCGAAACTCTGACAAATTGAACTGTGAATTTCTTGATTTATAAAGTTGTACTTACTTTCGTCGAGTGCTCAACCTTATAACAATATAATTATTAGAATAATAATGTGATGTATAGATTATTAAAGAATAATAATGTGATGCATAGATGATTATTGACAGAATGTCACGGAGTTAGGGCGATTAAGTCTTTGCAGTTAGTTGCGCACAAGATGATAATTGTCCTTGAAACGACTGTTAGGTTTCAACCCTTGGATACAGTTAATACAGTGCTCCTAAATACACTGAAGTTATGCAGACCGAAATAGTTAAGGTTTAATGACATGACCAAAAAACTGTTACAGCTCACTGCTCAGTGAGCATTTTATCTTTTCCAGCAGCCCGGGCTATGAGAACTTGACGAATGAAAGATTCAAAGTTTTAACTGTTGCATACAGTATATGCACTAACGTAGCCAAACCCAAAAATGTTGGGGGGTGCGATATGTTTGATTTCAGGCGCATAACACACTATTATGTTTGGGATACCGCCTGTCTAGGCATAAAATGACTATATCTTCTAAAACATTTGGCGATCATAGTCCCCTAGGTCCCCATAGCTACGCCTATGCATATATGGTTAGTCAGGGCCAGCCCTTAGCCGATTGGACCGATTGCTTCCAATCGGGCCCCGCGCCAAAAGGGGTCCCGCGCCATGCATACTAACCTACGCAAACTTACACTTTATATTGAAGCTGCTTACGTAATGCCGGCACGGGGCCTGCATGCAGTACTTTTTAAACGTGAGATCTGTTGCCAACAAAAACCAAAGTGAATTGCGCGGTTTTAACACTTTCATCAGAATTCGTTCTGTGGAATCGTAACAGTGGTCTGTGTTTCGATAACGTGTGGTCTAGTTTTCCAGTAGCAGCTAGTTAAAGCAGAGAAAACTTGAGTTTTAAAGCTGTTTTCTGTTTCACTGTAAGCGTTTTGTACTTGGCAGGTCACGTTTCAATAGTTGCTGCAACATAGGTTCGATAGCAGTGGCATAGCCAGCCCAAAATTTTGGGATGGCCAAAATGTTTGACTTAGGCGAGCAACAGTGTTTTTGTTTGGGACGCCGCTTCTCAAATCGCAAAATGACTAGATATGCTAAATCAGCTATGTCAGGGGTGGGCAATTAGCGACCGCGGACCACATGTGACCCGCGAAAGGATTTGGAAAAAATCTTCAAATATACAGATATTTTCTCCAACTTAGTGCTGAGCCCAACTTGCCAGAGACTTACGTTTATTTCCATTAAGGCTCTCGGCTAAAAGCGGCCTTCCAAACTGGCCCACGAAACAAATTAATTGTCCGCCCCTGAGCTGTGTTCAACCCGCGGCACTCGACCCAGGCGAAGGTTTTGTGTGGCCCAGTTTAAGTTTTCGCTATAGTAAAAGTATCCTGCCTACTGACAACCTGTCCTTATTTTGACAATCTTGAACTTGACATTTTTGATACAGGTGGTCCTCAGTGCCACTTTATTACGCCTGTTACCATTGCAGTTAGGATTCGAACGCTTTGAGTACATTTGCTTAAGCTGAATTTAGTTTGCTAAGATCAAATTAAGTCATTCAAGGTGCGGCTCTCATTAAGATGTCCTTCAATGTGCGACCCTGATTAAGATAGTGACACAATTTTTGGCTCAGCCATTTGGGCTGACATAGTCGTGCAAAATATTTTATTCGTTTTCCTTCGTGGAGATGTGATAAGGCAGCCTCTTTCCCTAATTTGTTTATTGCCTCAGGATTTACTTGATCATCCCCATCGCCGTGACATCCGCAAAAAGGAGTTATTCTAATCTAAAAGTAATTAAAACGTATTTGAGATCATCAATCCAACAAAAGCACCTAACTAGTTTGGCAATTATGTCCATTGAATCCCAAATTCGCAGGTGTTTAAACTTGGACAAAATTCTGAGGAACTTTACTAATGTTAAAGCACAAAAATAAGTTTATCTTAGCAAATGCAATTTCCGTATCGTAGACTGAAATAGCGGATCCGGAACTCAAATTTCAGTGATTTAACCAATTGAAAACTCCAAAATGATTTAATCAATTGAAAATTGAAAAACATTGTCTTATTTCTACAGTTGTCATTATACACCAGCATAGATGAGGTCGCGAAATGCGTTTGATGGATAGTGAGACATGTGCAAAAATTTTTGAGAATCCCTGATCTACACACAAAGGAGCATGGGCTTCGAAAAGATTTTTTCCAGGGGGAGGCAATAGTGGATTTTGCCAGGTGGTGGGCAAACGCATTTTTCCAGGAGTTGGCCAACAGTGGTGAAATTTCATTTTACCAACTTGAAACTAACAGACAAACATTTTTCTACTAAAACGTTAATAGAAAAATATGAAATTTCAAAATCCAGGGTTCGGTTTGTTGTCACGCTCTTTCATTTATTGATGTTTTGTAGCTAAGTTGTGATATCTTATCTTTGCTGGCTGATCATATCAAGCATGTTGTACATTTCGCTTCAAACATGACCAATTGGTCTGCCGTACCAGCGATAAGTACCTGGCCAGAGAGGAGTTATTGAGTGTAATAACTCATGGATTTATCGGAGATGTCCATGGAGAGGACATGGGGAATCTCTTCTGGAGAGGTGAGACTGGGTGGCATGGCCCCAGACACCCCTAAATTGGCATTACGCATCCGGTCTCGCTCTTTCACGTCACTCATGTTTCATACCATTATGACTTGATGACCCTTCTCAAAAATTTCTGCACACGCCACTGAATGGGACCCGGCAGTAGTGCTTCCAATCGGGCCCTGCACTTGATAAGGCCGGCCCTGTGGTTAGTAATCTCTAAACATCTCATAGAGGTTTAAGTTTGGTCTCACAGAGTGTTTACATTGTTGTATTTTGATGAATTCAGAAATGCTTCGAATGGTTTTCCCACATCGCTGCGACAGCTTCATTCCACTTGCACCTCCCACTGCAGATGGGATGGTGTATTTTTGTTGCCGTTCTTGATATTTTGCCAGTACGTCTTGCTGAAGTGGTCATGCAGGACACTTGCAACCGCATCTTTCCTGTGCCAGTCTGGTCATACCAAACAAAGACTTGTAAATTGGTACTTGCGGCCTGTCCATCCCGAGTCTCGGCTTTGATGGGTGGGTGCATAGAAACGGTTCGCACGTGGTTCTGCCATTCACTTGCCACAAGCAGGCCCGTATTCGCGGGGCGCGTTCAGGGGCAGTGCTCACCCAAAGTTTTTTGTGCCCTTCCAAATTTTCCGGAAAATTTTGATACAGTTTGTTTTAAACAAATATTAACAACAAAAATCTTGCCCCCTAAAAATATATTTTGCCCTTCCAAACCTTAAAACCAGACTGCGGACCTTCACCAGTGCAGTATTCACTGCGAAAGCAGCTACCTGACCTACGGCGCAAGCCAGCGGAGATGGGCGAAGCAGACCGCTCGTATCTCTCCGAAACGAGTACAAAAAACGAGCATAAAATAACTGAAGTCAACATTAAACTAGTGCCCAAACGCCCGCCATGGGTCTGCGGTGATGTATTCTTGCAAGCATGGTTAACCACGAACTTATTTTATACTAGGCTATTTCTTTGTTTTGCTACCATGACTTTCATCGCCCGCGCTGCAGGATCATTTCCCTGCTGCTGTGGCATTTTCCAATCTCACATAAAAGGATTTGCTGGAGTTCTATTCTTCTCACACAGATATAATAAATTTTTTCGACTTTCTTGCACTTCACAGAGTTGAGCACGCCTTCTACGGATATGAAACGTTATAAATGCCGGGTGTAACACCACATTGACTATTTGCTGAGAAAGGGTTTACTTCAAACAATGCTTTATGAAATCTTTATTTTGAATAAGCTTTTTTGGAAAATAGTTTGTTCAAAGCTGTACCTACACTTTATGCAAATAGTGTGTTCATTTGATCGAGAACGTTTCAGTGTTAATGAAAGAGGTGATGTTGGATGGTTTCAAACTTCTTTTTTCACCAAAAGATTTTGCGTGAACCACAAATTTAGGCATTGACTGAAGTGTCAAATATGAACTCAGAGCTATGTGCGTCAGTTGAAATTATGAAGAGATGCTTATAGATTTAAAAAGCATACCAAACTGAAACCAGTTACACACGTTGGGGAACTTTTGACAAAAACTCATGTTCTACTTCGTCCGACAAAACTTATGAACAACCTTGTTAGCGAAGATCGATTTTTGAAACCTGTAAAAAATGATACTACTTCCAGGAAAACGCTGAACTAAAAAATAACCACTAAGTATGATTTTCTAAAAAACATATGTTTTCGCGTCATAGAAAACGTCTGTGCAACGAATCTTGCTTTTACCTTTATTGTTTCTGACGTCGGTAATTTTACCTTCTTTTATGAATCTCTAAAACATGCTAAAACCGTTAAAATGAAAGCTAAAACTACAATTAAACCGTAGCCAATGCTTAGTGCCTTCTGTTTTTCTGCCTGAGGCTCGCTGAACAATACCACGTATTGTCTCTGGCATATCTTCCACTAAAATTCACAAGTCGTAATTGTACAATGCTTAACGCGTTTCCTTTGAGCTCTCTTTTAGCGACCGTAACCATGGTGAACGATCCATCAAACGGTAAAAGTCGTCCGAAAATAGTGATCAATAAACCCACAATGTGCGCACGATATAGTTCAGAAATGCATTAAACTTGAACTGTAACTTTATCTGTACTTTGGCAACTGGCATGTTAACGAGAAATAATATGAAGAATTTGCATTGGCAACACAACACAAGATAATTCAGCACAGCACAAAAACGGTAGCAGCGCAGAAATTAATAATTCATGTTTTAAGCATGTTTGAGCGTGGATTTCCATATTTTGACTTCTGTGATAGATCTACAGTTCTCCTCCAGTCGTTCCACCCATTCCCAAAAAACTTTTTATTGCACTAGCGAAATCTCCAATCATTGTCATTATGCCGCTACGTTGCGGAATACCATAACCAATTATGGGTTGAATTTTTCCATCCAGCGAGTCGATTTCTTCAATTTCTTCTTTGCTGAGTTTTAGTTGCCAGCTGCAATGTATTCGCAGTCTAAAATTAAAGTGAAACAGACTCCCACAAACCGAGAAAACAGTATCTTTATTCTAAAATAAGTTAAAAAGAAAAACTATCAGTGCAGACCTTAATGCAGAAAGTGACAAACAGACAATAGCTACCATGCACCGCTTTAAAGTTAAATCAACGTTAGATTCTTTTTATTTCACCTATTAATGTTCATTATCAGTCTCGTTGTGTTGGCCGTACTGGGAAGCACAGCAATGTTTTTGCTGACAGCCCAATTCAAAACAACTTCGGCTGGAGTCGCTTGATGTCTTGCTGCTATCTTGATCAAAGTTGAATCGCGCAGTATGGGATTTCTCCTCATTCCGTCGTCCACCCAGCCCATTCCTGACAACAAATTGCTCATTTGTCTGGGCAACATTACATCAGGCTTATTGGCCTCTGCAGTGTGGAAGTAAGTGCATTTTAAGCTGCACAATCATAAGTACAAGAGCAGGGAAACAAATAAATCTTGCGGGCTACAGCATTTTGCCCAAACAATATGTTCATGCCCAAAAAGTAGATTTTGAAAACATGTTACAATTTAACTTCTCTAAGTAATAAAAAAAAACACATCTAATGAAATTTTCACACCATTTAATAATGGAAAAGACTAAAATTGCCAAAATTTTTTTTTTAATCACGATTTCAAACAATTGTTTTTCCATTTTTGAAATGAAATTTGCTTGAAAGCAAAATATTAGTGATACAGTCTTCTCTGCACCCCGCCTCCTACCCCTATGATTATAAGACACAGGTAAGTAGTCAAATACACGCCTTGTTTGTATTGCTCAGATCGAAATAGGCACGTACCTAATATGCTGTAAGCCTGAAATACTATATTGTTTTTGTCGGTGATTTCCCTTGTGTTGCGGTCTTGGTAGTACGGATCAAGCCAATTTTGTACCACGGACAATGGTCTTTTGCCTTCAACCCACAGTTTTTCTAGTTCTTCAACAAAGAAGTTGCTTATTCCTATGTCTCTCACTATCCCTTCTTCAACCAGGTCACCCATGTGTTTCCATGCTTCAATGTACGTTCCTGTAATAATGGTCAAGAAAATAAAGGCTATGCAAACAAACAGCTGAATATGCGAAAGTAAAACTAAACATAATTTCTCATTTGTCATCAAGCCCTAATGCCAGTCTCCACCGCGATTAACTTTTTCAAAGCATGTTATGATTTTATCGTTCGATTGGTTATGCTTCAAAATTATTCGTGATGGTTGTTGAAAGTAAGATTTATGATACGATTTGGTTTGTCGAGGTTTTTATCACTGTAGACTTAACCCGACTTTCCAAAGTTGCTTTATCTGTCCAAAGAAGTTGCTTTATCTGTCAGTTTTTCGACACGTAGTTGACACACAGCAGGAACGTAGACAAAAGAATTCTCGGTAAGATCAACACTAAGACGCTTAGTTTTAAATAAAATACAAAGCCCGGACAGAAACCTAACCACGTTTTCAGATTAACGCCAAAACCGATTTTGTAAAATCGTAGGAGTGCAGGTCCAGGACTTACTACAAAATCAGAAGATGTTGATCAGTTTAGGACTAACATCAGAACAAAATCGTTTAATGGCCAGTAACATTTGTTTCAAACAGTCATTGCTGATCTTGCATCACGCCTAACTAACATAAAGTAATTTTCGCCGACATTACGTCTACTTGCTAGTTTACCAAGTATTTCGACAGTTATCGATTCTAATGAAAAGTCGAAATCCCAAAGTTGTTTAAAACAAGGTCAAGACCTACAGCGTGTTGAATATAACAAAAATTTACTTAAATAAAGTACGGCCAGAATCGATTATAAAAGCACCTTGCATTAGGTATTTTCAGGAGAATACGACTGTAAACTGATCTTGCGAGCGGTTTTTACAAGTTTTCTGTAATGCCATATATTTGCCATTGTAAGCGTTACAGCCAGCAGTGGCAGATCTAGGGGTCTTTGAAGGCTCAAGCTTCCCCCAGTATGACTTGTGGGAAATTCCTAGTGACGTAGTCATTCAAAATCAAAAGAATTTACATAGGCACCTCCCATTGTTTGGTTAAATTCTTAATAAAAACTTTTTAATAACCACATTCAACATTGGCGTTATGCTCAGCAAAGCGAGAATAGTTCAGTTCCGTTTCGTTTATACTCGGTTTACGAATGATCTGCGTCCATTTACGCTTGCTTGTGCCGTGAGCCACGCGGCTGCTTTCGAAGTGAATGATGCATTGCTGGCGAGTCAATGGCTGCACCGTGCGTCAACTGTTCCCCTTGCACCCACTCAGGGGCGTGCACCGGTCTGGTGAGTGGTGATGCCCGCAGCAATTGCTTGATTGTATGTCCCCTACCAAATTCCAGTATTGAGGAATGTTAGAAATACATGCACTTAAATTACGTAAAACCTAGAGTTGACAAAAAAGTTTCAAAAAATAAACCCATGCAACGTGTGCTAGCAGCCTTGCAATACAAAAGCATCAAGTTAGAGCATTTCAATTGTTTACTTTCACTCTTCTGATTCCCACCTACTTTGAATACCCCGGCCCCGTTCACCGTCTCCCCTCAACCCTGCACCGGTGCACCCACCCATCAACGCCGAGAACGAAGTTAGACAGGTAGTACGCAATGTTGCTTAGGGTTAGTGGAAACATTGACACTGTGAAAGCGTTTATGTGTCACAATGCTGATTCATTTGCAATGATATGCCTTAATTATGTTCTGACACACGGAAGCTCATGTCATTCTGCTGTGTTGCATGATGTTAACAAAGAAATAGTCGTACTGATTGTTATTTAACTACTTTATCAAATTTATTCCTTACCAAAAAAACTAATACTTGGCATTTGCACGGTTGCAATACAAACGCAATTGCCATCTTATGTATGTTTCGATTAGGACATAGCAAATTAAACATAGATGGCCATTACAATCAGATCTGTCAATGTGGTGCTATTAAAACTGAAGTTCACATATTTCTTTAATTTCCTTCCATCTATACATCACGCCAAATGCTGATCACAAATGTTTCTAAGATTCTTGTTGGACAAAAGATATTTTCCCACGCTGAATTGGCGACCCTAAATCGCACGGAACTGATCAAAATACTTCTCTTTGGACATCCTGAACTATCTGAAAATCCGTCCTTATGCCTATTTAAACAGATGTGTTTACTTTTGTCAAAGCACCCACCCTTTTAATATAACGTAACCATCTACCATGTTTTGTGTTTGCATTGTTTTGTATGTGTCTCTTATGTTAACCTTTGCGTTGCCAATGACCTCTTCAGTCCTTGGTCTGCCATCATTGGCTGTTTGTTAATAATAACTAAATAAACAAATCTATCTACTTTCGCGGCATGTGTGTAGTTTTACTAATGAGGTTCAGATATATGTGATGTGAAGTGAACTTGAGGTATGATTCTAATCCAAGTTTACTATTCCATTATTGTTTCGTCAGGGTGGTATTGCGAATAATGATTGAAAAGAGAAATGTTATTTCAACCAGGGTTGCGGAGTCACAGGTGAAATGTCCGACTCCAACCCCAACTCCGACCGACTCCGCCCTTTCCAAACTTTCCGACTCCAAGTCCTTAACATAGCCTGAATGATGTTTGGCTGTCGACAGGCCAGTAGCCAGGTGTGAAAGTTTGGGGGTGAAAATACATTTTTAGGGGGAAAAGATTTTTCTTTTTATTATATGTTTAAAACAACTTTTTCTGGGCACAACAAAATATGGGGGGAACAAAAATTTGGGGGACACTGCTCCAGAATGCCCCCCGTGGCTACGAATGCCCCTCCGTGGCTACGGGCTTGAGCTGTCAACAATTTTGTAGCAAATAGCAATTAATGGAAATTGTGGTACCACAGCAAGAATTATCTGTTTCAACACAAAAGTTTAAAAATAAATTATACCATTTCAACAGGCACGAGTTAGCAGTGGCGAACGCAGAAAATTTTCATGCGGA
>JGI24158J21664_10003978_pt1 | contig 18841 bp, 14 predicted proteins | sample Ectturendosymbi3_FD_21664 | JGI IMG/M metagenome (IMG submission 21664)
GGGGGGGGGGGTTCTGTCAGTGGCACATGGTGGTCATTTTTATTTGGTGTGCGCTGTTTGTGACGTCACAATTTGACGTCATATTCATGTTTCCAAACCAACGTTTTGGCGAAGTTTGTTGACATGATTTGCACATTCTTCTACACGCACTCCCCTTAATTTATGTGCCGTTGCGCTGAACATAAACTATCAGCCCTTCATGTTATGACATCTGAGGAAAATGAGCTCAACGCTACGACACAGCAGTCCATAACTGCAGAAATATCAAGCTGCGCGTTAAAGCAAAGGAGTAAAACACATTCATCACTGCTTCAGAGCAATTTACAACTGCAGAATCAAGCTCAGGGCCGTCGCCAGCGGGGGTACCAGTGGTGCCCGCCCCCCCCCTTTGAAATCTGTACCCCCCATTTCACGTTTGGACCCCTGGTTGCTGCATACATCCAATACAGTATTTTCAAAATGTGGCCCCCCTTCTGTTTTTTGGCCCCTCCTTCTGATTTTTGGCCCCCCCTGCTTCTAAATCCTGGCAACTGGCAAGATCAAGCTGCGCTAATGTCTTGTCGAATACGAGCAATCGAGCATAGAAAGTGTGCCGCTGGACTGTCTCAGGCACACCCCGGTTTGCAAGATCGCCTCTTGATAAACTACACAAAATTGAGAATGCGCATAAAGTGCGCAAGATAACTTCCCATTTTTTGTATGTGTAGACGTACAGCAAATTTAATTTTCCTTTTTTCCTGCTGAGACATTATCAAATGCCTGAATGCTTCTATGTTAAAAACTGCTGGTTTAGAGCTCGTGCAACAATTTTACCATGCTACATAAATTGGTAATGTAGCCAATGCGGTCAGCACTTGCGCTGATAAGCCATAGGAGACAAAATAACCGCAATTGTTTTGGATAAAAGTGAACTATCGCGGAACACAATCTTAAGCATGCGTAGTGGACGAAAGATATGCAAAAATAGGTGAGATGGTTTGAGGATGCAGACGATAACCCAGATTCCCACCAAAACGTACGTATTACTTTTTGGCCCATTTACAATGTTTCTTGAAATTTGCATGCAAATTCATTCCGTGGTATTTCCAATAAGTCGACAAATTAACAAGCAAAAAGCATACAAAAACAATTAATCTCCTTTGCGCAGGTAATAAAGTTTTTGTAAAATACCAAGTTCAAGGGGGGATTTCAACCCCAAACCCCCCCTTGCGTACGCCCTTGCCCGCCATGTTGTTTCGAAACAGGGGAACCAAGCAAGACTTACTTATCGGATGCTTTATTGATTTGTTCGTACAACCTCCTTGTACGATCACATCATTTAAAAATGTTACCTCACAATATCTGGGTTTTGCTTTGTACTTCATTGGAAAGATAAATTAAAAAATTCAAAACTATTCATATTTTTTGCAAGCAACCGACATTTTTTGTGGCTAGTGATCACCTTTCTATTCAAAACTATGTAAACTGTGCTTCAGCTAATACATGTTGCAACGAATAATGAACAATACCATGGAAGCAACGTCGACAAAAAGATTTTCTCAATTAGGATTTGTGTAACTGTAGCACCTGTTTCAAAGCGCTGCCACCGCTAAAATAATTGCGCTTTTATTTGAAAAACTAAAAAATATTATAAGGATGATGTGTCGTTACAACGACACAAGCTGTTTTTCCTAAGGTGTTACGAAATCTGGCTGGGAATTCAATCGCTGAAATATTTGCATACCCACACATTGTGGGGAAAGACTTTACATTTGAAAAGGTTTTAGTCTTGAAATTTATTTTGTTTCACGAAGGTACCGTGTACAGCGAAGCACAAACACTCCGAAACGTATATTGGTGTTGCCAGCCCCGTAACCAGGGGGGCGCATGGGGGGCGAATCTACCCTAAAAATTTTGCCCCTCCTGGAAAAATGTGTTGGAGATAGCTTGAAAATATTGGACATAGTTAAAAAAAATTTGGGCCCCTCTCAGAAAATCATTCGCCCCGCCTGGTGTCCCAAGCTGGTTACGGGCCTGGGTGTTGCTCCTTTTTGTTTCGTTTTTAGCACAATAATTTGTATTATCTATAAATTTTTTTCAACTTGAAGCTCATATAGTCTGTGCTTGTAGGAAACAAACATATTTCATTTAAAACTTCTCCGAATATTTTTCTGTACAGGGAATACTCATGAACTACTGAGGTGGTAAAAAGTTTACCTGACTGTTGGAGGGTAGAGCCTCATCGTCTCGTTGATGCACATCATCAAGTACTTCATACTGTTGATTGCTTCGTAAGTTAGACCACCCTGAGAGATATAAGTAAAAACACCACTTTGGTGTACTCTCTCAAATATGATAATGTGTATCCGGGTTTGCCAAAGACTGTAGCATGCAAAAGTAAAAATCTCTTTTAACAAATTAAAGTACAAAAATATATGTGTTGCACACTAGAAAAAGAACTTAACTTCTTTGTTGTCACCAACTGTCCCGGCAGTAGACAAAAAAGTGATAGTATTTTTACCCTTTGCAAAATATTTTAAAAATTAAACAAATTTTAAGTAGAGTTTCTAAATTTAGCCTAACACAATCCGGCGTTCCTTGAAGAGTATTATAGAAAATTAGATTGTTTAGTATTTTTCAAGCGTTACAGTTCACGACCTACGCTTCAAAAATTGTTTTCAGGCACAGTTCAGCTAGACAAAAAAACTGCTTTATTATGAAGTACGAAATAAATTAGCGGCGAGGATGGAATTCTAATTAAGTTTCAGTAATGTCATCAAAATTTAAACCAACATTTTTCTTGTGCAGAAATTTAATTTCGACAGAATGTTGAAGGGAGTTGGACAACATGTATATTGTTAGGCACTAGCGTACGGAGGGGGGGCACTGTGCCATGGCACCCCCTCAGACCTTAAAAATATAAAAATGTATAAACAGTATTCGGCAGTGGCGTAACTAAGGGGGGAAGGGCCTCAATTTAAAATAAACTGACTTTGTTTTCTGGTCACTGATATACGCACTAGGCAATTTTTTTTATGACTACTGTATTTGATTTTAATTTGACTACTGTATTTGATTTTCTCTGCTTGATTTTCATTTTACGATTTCACTCTTTCACTGACAAAATTGCTTCACACGTGGCTGTTAAGTAGCTTACCACAGGTAACAATGAACACCAGAAAAAAGCTTCGGCTGGCGTAAGATTTGAGCCCACAAGTTCAATAAGCGTCTTCGATAAGCGACACATGTCTAAAACGTATAACATCCAAACACGCCTATAGGTTTATTTCACGAGCCTCAGACAATAAAAGTTCAGTTTTCTGTCTCACCGGCTAATAAGTCTCGTAAAATCATTATACTAAAACTTGCTTCCAGAATGCACAAAAATGCGTATTTTTAGGTGTAATTGCAAAATTTTCCCGGGGGCATGCCCCCGACCCCCCTAGAATGGTCGTGCCTTCGGCGCTTCTCTTAAAATTGGTCTGTGACGTCACACGATTGTGACGAAACGTGGCCCCCGCTCGGAAATTTTCTGCGTACGCCACTGGTGTTAGGTCACAACATGTATTGCGTTAGGTTTGTATCCTCGTTGGCGTTGGAAGTTGTGCAGAGCATTGTGACGTTTTGCAACTTCAGGTTTGATGTGCTATGACGTGCCGCGAGCTATTTATATTTTTTATGTAAGAGTTAAAGATTTGTAGCAGCTGGATATATATTCCTAGCGGTAGGCAAAGGTGGAACGTATTTTGCAAATATTGGTAAACCAAGACTCTGTACAAAACTTGGTCAAACTGCGTTTACGTTACAACGCCGTTACATATTTCACACCGTTACATTCTGCAATTCAGTTTGTTTTGCGTAATACCTGTCTCTAGATGGCGGGAAGTCAGTTTTCATTACTACTTCATCTCTACTTTTCTTCGTAGATGGAGAAAAAAGCAAATGTTTTCCTGCAATTTAAAGCTCTTGCTGCGAACTTTTGAGGGATCAGTCCACTGGGCTCCGCTTTCACAGCTTTGCGATGATTCGAACTTAGACGTATCTATATTCAAGCAATTGTTCTTCGCAAAGGCGACTCAGTCGCACCAATTAGCAAATGTTTAATGTTTTTCGATTTCCTATCAAAAATGTTTCCGATTGACTCAAATTCGAAAACAAATTGTTCATTGGCTCGAATGAGTCACCTTTGCGGAGATCACTTTGCTTTAATATTCCCTCAGTTTGCAAAATATTAATTGCTAGTAAAAACCGGTTATGTACGACTAAAATAATCATATTTTAAAATCATTTTAAATGCCTGGGAAGAACCCAATACATGACATCTCTATTCTTACTATGTATGATAAAATGTTTCAAATGCCTAATCGAATCAATTTATTCGCTGCTGCAAACAATCTTTTGGACTTCAGCACAATCACTGAAGAAAGTTTATTCTCATGGAGACGGACTTTGTTAATTCTCAGAATCGGACTAACAAGCGAATTGACCTTCACAGTATTGAGAAAAATGCTTTCACACCTCCATTTCTGACAAGAGGGTGATTATGGCTTTTTTGAGAGTTAAGTTTGTTAGAGGTATGTTTTTCAGGCGCCTATGTGTCAATTTTTGTGTTCGATGATGAAAACACTAGTTGTGAACTAATTTTCAGTACTATTGGGACAGACGACTCACGTATTTTGAAACGGTTTCTTCAATTTCGCAACGAAGCTTCTTTTGACAATCCTCATAAACAGCTAAATTGTAGGTCAGAAACATCATGACACTTGAGGTTGTGTCGTATCCGGCCAATAGCATCAGCATGCTGTTTCCGATAAGTTCAGCACGAGAAATACCTGTGACAAGGCACAATTACCATAGATCTTACTCACAAATCGTTCGAACACTGATTTTCATTGTGACAAGCCACGCTTCAACCGAACAACAATGTTTACAAAAAGAAGCAATGTACATTTTGTTCAAGAGTTGATTTGAGATGCAGCGTGAAACAAAAGTCGCTTGCATCGGTGAAAGAAATGTCACTTGCATCCAAAACAAAAGTATTGCTTACTCTGCCAGCGCTAATGATGCGAGAATGGAAAAAGCAGTAATGCAGCCAAATACAATTTTCTGACATTCAAAGTTTTAGGACCTTCAAATCGCTTATTAATTAAAACTTGCAAATCGGCTAAATGCCAGCTCAATCTTAAGTTAGAGTCGTTTTCAAGGAGTAACTGACGGATATTGAAGTTGACGAAAAAGTCTTTCTATGGCAGAATGCATGTTGTTGGGAACATGGGTTCGGGGTAAACAGAAACGTTTCAGCAGGGAGGGCAACAAGTTCTACGTGAGTGATGCTGTTATGTGACAGCCAATATTTTTCAAATATTAATCAGTAATGCGCAAAGGTAGTAAACGCATTTGTTCTTGCCCATAACGTCACAACGTACGTATTTCCATAACCAAAAAAGCGACGATGTGGTCTACTTTTCGAAAAATCTGCAGCGGTTTGGCAGTGAAGGATTTAGAAAATGTGCGTAGTTTGCAACGGACAGAAGTAGCGCAGCTTTGTCTGGTCTGATGCGGATGTATTAATCTAAACCCTTGATTAAAATGAAGAAATCGAAGTACGAGCTTTGGAAATGGATAACATGAAAAAACGACATTTTTATAAATCTGGTTACACTGCAGCTGAAAAAGTATCGAACACCGATTATGGAGAAGCGCAAACACAACACGCCACTCGGCGGCGACTCAGCCAAATGGTTAATGGTGGGATGTACTAGCAGAAAGATGGTCCTGAGGTTGCAAGGTTGACTGGCGTGCTCTAGAAAAGCAGAAAACCTAGAGTTTTGAATTTTCGTTGGAAAAGGAGTTTCGAAAGTTGGTAAATGAAAACCTAATGAGTGGCAAGAAAAGGGTTTGCAATCGGTCAAATTGCAATGGCAAAAAACAAACACGAACATCGCAAATGGACAAAAAATGGGGACAAGAACATTTAACACAACGGGAGGTATATGCTTTGAATGTTAATTTGTGCGTTTAGGTTATCAGGCTATTTGTCTTGAAAAGTGGGCAGTGAGTCAAACCTGCTGAACACTTTGGCATTTACACCGGCAAAACCACGAATTTTTTCACTCAGCGTAAGTCATTTGCAAAAGTGCAGTCAAAATGTCTGATCACATACACATAAAGCCTACAAAAATTAAATGGGAAGAATCGATCGAGTTTTGTGGTTTATAGGAAATTAATAATTTCCTTTACCTCTTTCCGCTGTCTCGGTGTCTTTTTTATCAATTTCGATCTCCAACATACACTTAAGTAGGTCAACTCTCTGAAAGCAGAATACATTTTGGAAAAGAGCATTTCAAACCTTTGCAACATTTTTGCATGTGCTAATTCATTCGTTGCAATTTTGCGGAAATGTTTTTATCGACAAGGAATTTCTATAAGCAGATGATTTTGTGCTGCAGAATCTACTTCTGTTTCTGCCATTACTCTTTATGTTGACATTTTCTTCTCATTGAAAGGCTGTATGTTCCCCTTGAATGAATGCCCACGTTTTTCGAATCGCAAAGGTGTAATGAGAGATCTATTTTGTTGCAAATATCAAAAATCAGCAACTAATTTAATGTATCATTTAAATGGAATATTGAAACTTGTGGACACTTTGAAAGTTCCAGGAGAAGCAATTCGGATTAACTTAGCAAGATCATAAAGAAATAAATTAAGATGTCTCCAAATACAGTTTTCCACGCAACTTACCGTTTTACTGCCCTGCTCCTTCTTTCTCCTAATCACAGCGTTGATAAGCGAAGAAAAGTAGTCAACTGCGTCGGGCGGAAATATGCTGTAGTTGAAGAACTCTCCGATCTTTTCCGTAGACGGAAACAACACTTCAAAGTAGCGAAAGAAGTTTATTGTGTAACGTGTCCAAACCAACACGCAACAGAGTAATACTTCTGCACACATGTTGCTAACAAGGAGCACACAGATTGATGAAAGAATGCGAGTATAAATACATTTCTGTAAAATATAAAGACACATTTCAAGATAGATTGCGCTAACACGTGTACAGTGATGTGGCGCAAGCAAAGAGCACACGCATGGCTGCGCGAATGCGATTGCTATTACGTTTGGCATTGCTCCGTAGTGCTGTGGTAAGTTCCAAATGGGCAGATTCATAAAATTTACAGGAGAGTGGGATGCTGCAATCGGTCATTTGGGCTGCATACCTGCCCAAAATACAGGTCGTGTTCAGTATTAGCGGGACAAGGATTGGAAAATTCATACACATGGGCGTCTGCAGGGGGGAAAACGGGAATTTGACCCCCTGGAAATTGGGACTAATAACTACTAAACCTCAAGTCAGTAGCTTAATTCCGACTAAGTTATTTAATTCTTGCAATAACAGTTTATTCGCCGGTATGACTCTCACACTGTACACGAGCCAGGTTTACTGTTCTGGTGTAATGCAGTGATGAAAGCTTGTGTCCGCTACTTTCCCGGCAAAAGTAGGTTGCAAAGCTTGCGTGCGGATTGTTCTACTGTTGGTCTTTATTGTGTAACAATAACATGCCAGCAAACCTTCAAAGGTTTACTTCAAGTTACGGTAGTAAGGGCGTTTTGCCGCATGTGATTGCTGAACGAAAACATCTTGGCAGATAATGCAACGAGACAGTGACTGCTGATAGCGGAAAAGCACGTAGTTTTATACAGTGTGGAAAGAAGCATTAGTAAACCCGTAGCAAAGGTTCCACAAGTTTGAAAAGTCCATTGTTAGTGTGAGACTGTGAGTGTGACAAATGTACCTGAGTGAACTGCTTTAATCAAACAAACCTTAAGCAGGCTTTTTTTCACCCAGTACATAAAAGTACGTGGCTTGTTAAAATACAACTAGGGAGGCTTGTGGGAATACGTATAAATCGCTTAGTACTTTGCAAAAAGTGAAAGCGTGGCTCAGAACCGTCGCCAGAAAGTTTTCAGTAGGGGGGCTTTGGGTTTGTGCGGGGGGGCTTGACACTGCAAAAATTAACAAAAATTCAACTGATTTACATTGTTTCATGTTTCAATCTGGGGGGCTTGGAACTTCGTTTGGGGGAATAAGCCCCCAAAAGCCCTCCCGTGGCGATGGGACTGGCGTGCCTTCAATCGACAATGTCAGATGAACGCTTGCCCGGTGTCAAGCGAAATGTCTGACCTCTGCGAAATTTCTAACCTGTTATTGTTTTTCAGTTATTTCGCTTCTCAGAAGAAAGAAATAGTCTGGCAATTACTTTTTTGGTGTGTGTTGGGCAAATTGAAACATTTTGGGTAGATGTCAGTACCCAAAACAAGCTATAGCCCGGAAGAACTTTAACCATTGAAAATTTTTGGACTGAGTCGTTGACCTCACTTACTTTTCTTTTTCTCACCCTAACCCAAACCCTACACTTACCTAAACACGAATTCCTAAGCTCAAAAATCAGTTTTATCAGCGTATTTGGTATGTAGAATATTACTCTGTGCATGCGTACATGATGTGAAGTCAGAAATTTCGCAATTCAGAAAGTTCGCTTGACACCGGTCTATAAATGACGAACCCTCACCATGAAAAAAACAGCAAAGACAAGCAAGGTTTTATTAAATGGATGCTTGTTAATTGCCTTTTACGAGATCCCAGACATTTACAGCTCTTGTTTTTAAGTGACGCTGACAAGTCTTGCTAGGTAAAAAGAGGCATGATTTGTGGTTCTGTTAACGACCATGGCAATGCTTCATTGAAAAGAAGACCCTACTTGGAAAATTTGCAGATGGCATATGATGTAAATCAGTGGTGGGCAAATTACGGCCAGCGGGCAGCATTCTGTGAGGCCCGCAGGGAAGCCACAAGTACGTATTTAGTACGTATGTCGAGACTCTGTTAAAGTTATTTTATCGATTAGATTAGAATTCTCGAGATTTTTTTCTCGATATGTGTACTACAGTAGTGTCATTGCGAAATAAAACAATAAAAATTATAATAACATTATCATTAATTCATATTTTGAAACGTGTATTGTAACTGAAGCAGACAAATGCAATATACGAGGTATGCGGGCTCCGGTAGCAATAAAGTTTTCAATGTGCCCCTCCGCAGAAAATGCTTGCCCACCCCTGGTGTAAATTATCGTATTATACCTGGCTATTGCTCCCAACAAATCGCATTATTGTACTTATTGCCACCAGTGCCGTGGCAAGGCAGCCCCGCACCCACTGGTCGGGGGGGCCCCGACCATTCGTAGGGGCCCCACAATGTATATTGTATTAGTAAGTTAGAGCCGTCTCTACCCTTGACTTTTGCTCTTCTGGTTATTGCCCTCAATGCAGAGCCGTTAGATTAAGCATGTAATATCATGATTCCTTAATTTCGAAAAAGAATTGCGGACGTTCGGACACTACAGCAGTTTTCTGTAAAGTTGTGGTTACGTCAGAACAAGGCCAATTGTTAATTGTTCATTAAGTCTTGACCTTCTTCACTTAACTTCGATGGCTTCGCCCTTGTGCGTTGAAATTTTCGAGGAAATATAGGCCACAATGAATGTGCTGTCGAATGTTGTGCAATCGCTTTGTAGTTGCGTACAGATAGAGAGACTAGGTTTCTGGTTCAACGTTAAAAGGATATTTTTTCTACAAACTCCAAATGTTTAGAACGCCCTGTAACTTTGTTTTACGCAACGTGCATATACTGTATAAGCAAAACGATTTGAAACAAAACTTTCTCACAAAAGATCATGACCAACGGACTGCGGAAGAGGGAGCTGGCAAAAAGCTTTTTGGCCATTTTGAGCACTTTCGGCTCGTCTTCATCAACCTACAAAACAAAGAAAGGTTGATGTTGTTTTCAAACTAAGCTTGTTGAGCATGAAGTATAAGTGTAAGTGTAAGACAACTAAAGGTCGCGGATTGCTGCAAGTCTTCAAGGAATCAGCCGATTGTGTTCGGCGTTCATGATTTCACGATGATTCGGGCTTGCACATATATTCAAGCAATTAGCCTCCAGAAACGTCATGCACTCGAATGAATCACCCTATCCAATTCTTCGATTTCGATTTTAAATCGCCGCAATATATAGCGCGGGCCCCTGCTTTTCAGGTCCTCGGACAAGTTTTCAGTCTGATGGTCTTTCCATTTGATTCACTCTCTGGGTTGGCGACAATTAAAATCTCTGGGTTTGTTGCGGGCGTTCGAGGAATCAGCCAAATTGCACATATCTGTGTTCAAGAAATTAGTCTCGACCAAAATGATGCTGTTGATTTGATAAGGAAAGGTTTTGATTGGCAAGTCGGAGTCGGGAGTCGGATATTTTACCTCCGACTTCGCAAACCTGCATTACAGTGTGCTGATAACCAAGCAACACTGACTTAACGGCAAACCTGTTCAGCGAAGACGTTCACTCCAAACGCAGCAGAGCACATGACGTCCAGAGATAGCTTTCCAAGGATCCTGCAAGTTTTCAATTCGATGTCATATTCACAATGTTGCAGTGCAAGAAGTCACATCGGGGTAGGATTCATGAGAAAATTAGAGCTAAGAAATTTGTTGCTGAAAAAGTTTGCAACAGTGACAAATAAGGGCCAAAACTTCTTGCCACAATGAATACTGGGGCGAATTCAGTTCCCCTTCACAAGACATAAAGGTACGATGCAGCCCATGAGTGTTTCCTGTCAACGACAACACTGCATCCGCCGAAAAAACTTTTCGAATTCCAAGCGCAGGAAATCCTTCATTTAATTAGAAAGTTCCAGTTGGTAAACGACCCTGAAATAATATTCACCTTTGCAAAAATCCAATGTTCTATAAAATTATATATTGTAAATGAGAAATCTTGTTTTCTTGAAGATGAACGGCTAAAGTTTCATTTCAAATTTAAAGCAGAAGCGTTATTATGAGCGAAACACAAAATGCTCACGAGCTCGTTTATTTCTTTTTTGTTTTTCGTTCATATCAAAAACGAGGAACCTGCGAACATCTACACTACTGTCGTCGGTCTTTGCCTCCACTGAAAACAATCCATATATCGGAAAATAAACTTTGGCAGATATTAAGCTCATATTAATGGTATGGAAGGCTTTGAACAAAATAGGCGTGGTCATCATCCTTTGGCGTTAGTCTATATAAAATAAGACATCTGTTTTCAGCTCGTATTAAGCTTTCCCCATTTTTAACAGAGGTATTGATTTGACAACCAGGTCCTCGTCCCCAGTTATTGCCTGACTAGCGGCTGGAGATACTCATGTCTGCTGAAAAGCAAGGCAAGCGCTTTATGGCATGGGCAGTAATGTTTGGAAAACAGTCCATAAAGTCTTTGCGGTTTTAGGAAACGTTCGTAAAAATTATTACTTACTGTACCTCCAGGGCAACATAGATCAACATCATTTTCACTGTTCAATGATTCCATCTGTGCAGATGACTAAAACATTTCATGTAGCAATTGTGATTTCAAAAAATTGACCAAACGTTTCATCAAGAATTGATATTGTTCATCCCCTATGGAAACGCTGCTGGTCAATAAATTCTAAGCGGTGTGGTCGTTGGGTGTTGGTTCAAAAGATTTGAAAGCGCTGGGGGGGGCACAAGCTTGCTGCTTCTAACATTAATTTGATGTGAATAAGGTCAAATCGTCTAAATATTGCGATTTGCTCTAGCTTTACGCTGTTCTTGCTTTTCAAGCGTTATTCCTCCTTAACGAAGAAATTAAATTATCGCAAACCGTAATTTGGGGTGTAACAAAAATTTCCTCCTTGAGTGATTATTTCAAAATCCTGATGTCGCCCAAACAAAAAGTTAGCATCAAATGTGTTCCATGAAAAAAATTAAAGTTTGCGCTTATAATTACTTTTTGTTTAATTTTGCGTTTGTATCAGGCACATGATCTTTATCACAAAATTAATAAAAACACACGAGAATGCAGCTATGTTGAGTCGTAGTCCATCTCAGGTAAGTGTTAGTTACTGTAATACGCGCAGGCAATTCCTGAGAGAAACAAGCAGCGAAACAGTACACCATAGACTACAGCATTCGCTTACCACCATGCAGAAGCGTTACATAAAGAAAAACAAACGCAAATTTGTAAAAAGCATCACACTTTTAAAGTGAGCGGATAAACGCACAAGGCAAATGTTCGAAAACAAACGTTGTTCTTACCAACCACAAAAGGTACAGGAATACAAAATTAACAGGTGTGGCAATTCCTTTGCATAAGATACATCTGGCCTGGACTAATTGCAGATAGAAGAATGTCCATCTGACAATTTAAGCAGAACAGTGCTTTCACTTCACTCACTCTTTGGGGTCAAATATCCCGCCACAGTCAAGCGCACATTTCTCCAAAGCTTCCACCATTTGATCGCTACACTGTTCAACAATCCCGAACATTTCTTTCAGTTTGGATGAAGAAAAAGTCGGCGATAGACTACGTCTGGAAAAATTGCAATACGAAATTATAATTATGCCTGGAAAAATGTAACACGATGTAGTGACAGTCTTCAGACGGAAAGATCTGTCGAAACAAAGAAAAATCAGTGGCTTTGTTTTGCTCTTCACAATTTTTACCAAAATGTTAGTAGAACTTCTAACAATATTGCAGAAAAAGTTTGGCACATCTGGTATCAGATTTAAAAACTCTCCCTTGATATAATTCGGGCTACGTACAAATTTGCATGACAATGAAGTCACTATTTGCCAAACTAACTGGCGAAGTGTCCTCGTTTGCAACAATAAAACTATTATCACCTCAGGTTTTCACTGGATTTTTGCTGAAGCATTTCTAATGCTGTTTCTATTTTATTCTCTTTACTATAATTTACCAATTAAGTGAAGTAAGAACAGATCCGTTCAGATTGGGTGTTTTCTGCTGCTCAAATAATTTTAGCACAAATAAAGAACAAATAATGCTTTTGCGATGAGCTCTGATTTGGCGTACTTTTTAGTTCACAGAGAATAAGACCCACAAACTTATTATTTTATTTTGAATTTATAACCACACTCTGGAAACAGTGTTAGTGCTCTTGTTCTCTTAACTTATGAAAGGCATATATAACGTTTGCGTGACAATTAATCAGAATTATATCAAACGATGTCAAATTTGGTAAATCACTCTTGTGCCCCCTTCTCGGCTGTTTCACACACGCCAAGTCTGAATTCGTCACATAGTTCTCCAGAAATATCGCTGCACGTCACAATTCATGTGATCTCTCGAGAAGCATAACGCCATGAATTTTAACAACCCTTGAACGACATCTGCTACGGAAACAATAGCTTGCAGTTTCTTTAAATTATTACATGTTGTTTGAAGAAAGTCACTGCTAGCATCGGCATTGACGATGTGTACAAGTATAGGAGATACAATAAAGTACTTTTGATCATACACTACACTGCCTTCAATTAAAGGATCTAACAAAAAGAAAAATAACTGAAATTTGCAATAGAGACTATGGACTTAACACTGTGGTAACTACATTAAATGAATTTTCCGTTGAATTTAAAATGCTGGCGGGATTTGCAAAATTTGAACAAGCTCTGGTGCAAATGCGAGAAACAGATTTTTAGTTTTTACAAGGCTGTTGATAAAACGTTTAAATGTTGCGGAAGCCAAAACTTCTTGTGAGGGCATTAATTTCAAGACCTACACTATTTAAATGCGCAAGAAATGTACTTATTTCTAAATCTAATGAACAAAAGTATTCTTTGGAAAAAAAGCTGTTCTTTTTGCTACTCAAATTGCACCGCAGTAGGTGCCACCATTTTAAATTCAATGGAAAAATGATGTCGTGTTGCCTCCACAACGTTAAGTTTTACTATAATCCTAAGCTATTTAGGTGGTGGCTACGTTTTAGCTGTCACGCACACCAACAAGACTGGAATATTGAAAACACTTTAAAATGCATGCCATTTCTGTCTATGAGGAAGAGCGTTACGATTTCTTAGAAGAATGAAAGCAACTGGTTATTTTGAAAAGCACCGACTTTAATCATGCGCAGTATTAACAAAAAAGTTACACGAGCTTTTTTGCAACAAAACACAGAAACTCTCACGCCAAAAAACGTTATTTTATTTTTGACCGTTTCACAATTTTTCCTAAATTTTGTGTTTATTTGTATGGTATCTATATTCTTGATGTAAACCAGCATACGACATAATGGTTGCAAATGCATATAAAACCTAACCGAATATATACACGCATAGATGTAGAAGCAGGCAAATGTTAAGGTGTGCTAAAGATTTTTGGCCAAATTTCCCCAAACCTGCCCGAAAAATACTCCAAAAAAACGACTGCATTTCTTTTCATATTGGGCGCATTTTTTCGAATCTAAGCACTTCAAGCACGATTTTTCTTCATAAATTTAGCCCAAACTTGCCCAAATTTCCCCTAACTTGCCCGAAAAAAAATTAAATAAAAACTTGACCTCCAAAAAAACACAAAAACGTCTGCACTTTGATTAGGGTGCCGTTTTTGTGAAATCAAAGTACATATAACGATTTTGTGAAGGTATTCACACATTTTGCACACATTTCCACAGATTTTGCCCGGATTTTCATCAAATCAAACGTTTTGGGGGTGCGCTTGAACCCCTGCACCCCCGCCTCCTACACCAGTGCATACAAGAATAAATGTTTGAAAGGGAACCTGAATCAAACCATTAACTGCAGTTAATAAATCAAAAGGCCGTTGTTTTGTTGTGTCAAAGGCTCAAAGCAAACTTTATTGCATTTCTATGCAGGGATAAACTAGTTACATTTATAGTAAGCATGCAAGAACGGGTTCCTTACAGATACGTTTATACCAACCGTGCAGCTACAAAAATGTGACAAAAGAGCGAATTTCCAAAACACCATAAAGGAATCAGCAAATGTTTCTGTAATTTAATTATTTCACACAGGTCAATTTAATTGAAAATTACAATTTAGTACTTTTAACTTAATGACATAGGTATTTTTCACCGTAGTGGAAGAACACTGTTGTAACGTCATGGCGTTTTGGGCAATTTTGGAACAGCTATTGCTCTTGCAAGGTTGAAGACCGAAGTGCACAATTTTGAAAAATTATAGTACATCTGCTCAATTCCATACCGTCGCCTGCCATCATTGCTTGTAGCAATATGCTTGAAAACCACAACTCACGCAACTTTGAACACAAAACGCCATTTAATGAACGGCCGCATAAAGAAAACCACAGCCAAAAATCGAGTTCGTGAAATGGGGTTTGCAACTTCGACATTCGCTTCATAGTTTTGCTGCCTATTCTATTCTTAACAACAAAAAGGTAATTGCCTATTCTATTCTTAACAACGAAATAGGTAATTTCCTATTCTATTCTTAATTTAACAAAAAAATAGTTAGTATGTACATCTCCACGCAACCTGATTCGTCCCCATTGTTTTCCACTTACAGCCGTTAGACCACGGTTAATTGTTTTCCCGTTCAGCTTCCGCATGAAAGCCTGTACCAAAAAAAGAAATATTTTTGTCAAAATGCTGCAACGCTTATAACGCTTTTTCTCCTAGTGAAAAAATGTTCACTGCAGAAATTGTATAGTCCTATGTTCGCATGAGTGATTTCGCTCGTAATTCTTATAAAAAATGTTCCCAAATTCTTTCCAAAAAAGTGGTTCCTACAAAACATAGATCGTCAATGATTCCTACATTTTGTAAAGACATTTGTTTTCCGAACAATTGTCAACAACAGGCCCAAACAGCATTAGCAGTCAAACAAACCTTGTATGCAGGCACACAAAAAGGCGCCAGTCCAAGAGTTCTACGCAAATGGATTTTTTTTCCGACAAACGATCTGTTTACTTGAGACTCAAATAGAAAGCACAGCACAATTTTACAAAATTAAACCCAACATCAAAGTCAAAAATTCAGGAAAAAGCACCGATAAATCTGATTTTTGAACTGTTTTGGATGTTTCACCATGTCTTATGGGGCAACAAGCTTACAGCACCTACTGCCAGATCGTATTACACGGTTGTTGCAATGATTTCAGAGAACATCACGTACCTCATGAAGTTTGATTGCCAAATTTCACGCTGAAACCCTACCTGGCGATCTGGAAAGGTAGAAAACTCTTTGATTTGTATTTGCTTCAAAACGTCTGGATCCCAGATTGTCATTCGTGGTGTAAGGGCACCGTAAGTACTGCAATGAAATGTTCGTAATAGCATATGAATGTTTTTTCAAATTTTGTTGGTTGCAACTGACGGCCGAAGCTTGAAGCTTCCTGTATTTCTTTCCTAGGCGGGTGACGTGAACAGTCTTGCCCAAGAACGCTATTTGGCGAATTCTACTACTGGATAATCGCCTCCCGGAAAAATATTATTCATCTTCCTCAAAGGAAAATAATCTTTTTACTCCAGGTGTGCCGCCAGTGGGAACCAGGGTCCCATCTCCCATTTGGAATTATAACGCTCCCCTGAAGGAACTGAGTTAAGAGTTATTTTTAATCTTTCGTGGTCGTCATTGTTTTTTCTTTTGCTCTCCATCCACGCAAAACTTAGCAACGCACCTGTATCAACTGACGTTGGAATTGATAAATGTGACTCAAGTTACTTTTTCCTTTTGTTTCTATACTCTTTACAAGGAACTGGTCTTACAGCCAGGGCCGGCCCTAACAGTACAGCACTAACACGAGAATTGAGCACGTTTGGTAACGTTCGAGAGGAAATTTGCTAGTTCTGACGAGAGCGTTCTTTGTTAACAATGAAATTTATATGCCGTTTCTACTGAATTCTCAAGCGCAAGGTGTATCTGGAAAAAATGAACAACCTACCCAAACACCATGGCGCAGGGCCCCAGAGGCGCGGGGCCCAATGCAGCTGCATCGGTTGCATCGGCTTAAGGCCGGCCCTGCATACAGCAGACCACGTCTTGCTTACGTAAATAGGAACCTGGGTCTAATTTTATACCCGACAGAATGGTATGTCTACTTTGACATTGTTATACTGCTGAAGGCAATCGCTATTTACTTTTAGGTCAAAAGCAATTGATCAAAAACTACTTGCTAATTTGAGAAGCCTGCTCAGCGAAAACAATGCGTCAGTTGGCCATCAACGGCTCAAGCAATCGCTCCTTTGACGTTATTTAAGTCCAGAAAACTACGCCAGTTCAAAACCCCGGAAATATATCTCAAGCAATTTTATTGGTAATCAATTGAATCTGAGATTATAAACATCATGTGCGCTTCATAATGCTCAACCACAAGTGAGTTTCGTAAATCAAGGTTCTATTGCAAAATATAGAAAACATGTTACCCGTAAACTTTTCCAAACTTCTTCTTGTACTCCAGGTCTTTTTTGAAGAACTGATAAACAAAGTTCTGCAGTTTGTTCAATGAAAAATATCTTGTATGCCAAGATATAATTTGTGAACATACAGTTATCTAAAACTTCACATGTAGCAGCACTTCTTGAAAAATACCTTACCAAAGAATGAAACAATACCCATTATTCTCACAATTTCTGGGTCTTTTAGACTTTCTGCAAGATTTCCGAATCCAAGAATGGTTGGTGGATCGTGAGGAATGCCATATTTTTTCAAAATTTGCCACTGTCGATGAATGTAGTATCTAAACAAGCAGTAAGTTGGTAAACTACGAAAACATAGCTTTGCTGCAAGTCAAATCTAATTTATCGTCATGACAGGCAAAACCGAGGGCGAATGACGGTTGCTGCAAGCAATTTGCCTATTTAAATCGCACCACGATGTTTACACAGAAAAGCTAACCAAAAACAACAACAAAAATTCGGCCAAAAGAGCCATTTAGCAGCAACCAACAATTCGTATGTCTTTAAGTAGACTAATCACTGAAGATTCAGCGTTTGGTTTATGAACGTAAGCAAACAAAAATCAAAAGAAAAGCTTGTAATCCGCCTCTGATCGTGGAACTATCCTGGTGATGCGTGCCATCGGGTTATGGACACTCGGTGTACACAGTTATATAGCGAAAATTCCAGAGGGTTCCTTTTTCCTAAAAAAGACAATCTCACTCACAAATGTTTCCTTGGCTAAGCCTTGAAGAGACGTCATCTTTCTAGAAACCAGCTAAAGAAGAAAGTGGGTCACAACATTCCTGGGCCACTATATCACTCGGCTTTTGTAGTCGTGCCTAATTCCAACCCATTTTTATCCAGTCGAGTGCGGTGAGGACGATCTCACAGAAAATAAGAAAAGTTCTTAGCCTCTTCTTTCCTGTCTTCGTAACTATAGGCATAAAGAATGAAAACGAAGAAAGGCAAAAGCATGGTGCACGCGTGCTGCTTCTTCAAAATGCCCACTAGGCTACTTTCGTATTGGGAAACGACCTGGCTGTGATTGCTCAAAAAAGTCGCTCGGACGTCACACTCAAACCGATTTACCTAATCAAACCTACAGCTGTGAACAACAGGATCCAGGTTTCGATTGACAACACGTCCAGCGGCGTGATCATGGCTGCTCCTTGCCTCTTCCTTGGTTCAGCAGCAAAAGTGAAGTGGTCAGCTAATGCAATCAGTCAGCACAGCTCGTGTTTGAGTCCACGACGAATTCTGTAGATGTTTACACAGAAATGTTTACACAGAAAAGCTAGCAATATTTCATGGCTAGCAATATTTCACGAGACGATCGTGAAATTCTGAGTCCTTCCAGGCACATGTAATAAAGCTATCGCTGGATATTCTACTTAAAGTGACCTACACTTCCAGTTTCATGACATAACAGGCATTTATGGGAACCTCGTCAATTATTAACAAAAACAACGTGTTGCGGCCAGTGGCCCAACTATATGGACAGGTACGTACGGACTGGAACCAGTGCTTTGTAATAGACTGCTCATTGAGCCATCCGGCTGGGCACAAACCGTTCACATGTTCACACAGCGTTTTACGTAACAC
>JGI24158J21664_10003981_pt1 | contig 18830 bp, 8 predicted proteins | sample Ectturendosymbi3_FD_21664 | JGI IMG/M metagenome (IMG submission 21664)
TCAGTGGCTGTGTTTTGCGCCGTGGATGATTATCTTAGGACTTGTAACAGATTTTGATAACATCCGCGCGACCTTGTGCATTGTTTTCAGGAGATTCATGCTTTTCTTCTGTATTTTTGTATTTTTTGTTCATGCTGATCTGTTGCAATTATATCTGTATGGTGTGCAGTGGCGTAGCAAGGGGGGCACTGGGCACCGCGGGCTCCGGGAGGAACCTTTAGGTGGGCGGCACTTTTCTGATTAAAAATTACTTTTTGAAAGGAGTGTAAAAGTTCAAGCTTTTCTTTGTTATTTTCAAAAACATTTGTTAAAGTTTTAGAAATTCCAACTGTTCAATTTTTGTGTTTAGAAGCACTAGACCAGTAGGCTCAGCCTAAAAAACTACGATATGTGGCTGTGGAGCGAGAAAATTGAGGAAATGTTTATTCAAAAGTCTGCGTCAAGTCCAATGTGCTAAAGTGTCGCAGTGTTTGTCTTGAAACCAGGGCTTTTTGAGCACACTTACTTGGGGTCAATTGTGCCCCAGTCCCTACACCTTCCTCTCCAGACAAAGCCATTTCCGCCACCCCAGTCAAAAGTCCTTTGAACAAAGAAAGAGATGACATTCGATCGCAGACTAGCAAACATTAGGGCTCCTGTTGTTCACGGTTTATATTGCCCCTCCTCTCAAAATCTGATGAGAAAGGCTTTGCATGAAATCATAATAAATAATCAAGGCTAGCTTAATCCATTTTCTCCTATCGCTGGTTGCTCAATAACGCCCCAACGGCACATCATAGCATCACCTGACACCTAGGCATTGGCGATGACGATTTAGATGGGGTGGCGATAGCTCAGAGGTAGTGTCCGCCTCTCAATTGGAAGGCTGGGTGTTCGATTCACAGTGAGCGAATCGCTGCAGCGTTCCTTTGTTGAATATCTACTGTAATATGGCTGATGAATACCTACTTCTAATTTTTTTTGGGTGAGGAATCAAGCTTGTGGTAACGTAAGAATGAGCTGTGCATGAGTTTTTTTTGTAAAATGTGGGCTGAACTTTTTTTAACGGTCGTTGGGCAAGAGCGTTCACCTCAGCTACCCCGGTAAAAAGCATATTTCAGGCGTTAGCACGCCGCTAATGGCCATCGCCAAAATTATAAAAAAAGTATTTCTTGGCACATCTCATGCAATGTTTTAATGTTCAGTGGGATATTTTCTATAAGTTACTTAAGCTGCAGCCTAGTCACTAGGTGGGCTTAACAACGTTAATTTTTGGCGGTTGAAGTAAAGAACTCAGAAAAGGAACGTTGCTCAGTTTCAATACAATGGCTGTTTTTCTGCATGACGTAATGGTATCGGAAAATGATGTTCTTGAATCGGGGTAGTGCAGTTGGTGTGTTTGCGTGGGTAACTTTCACCTCAGATTGTCGGTTTGTACTGAAAGTTGAGTTAATCAGAGCCAGCCGGTTGCAGACGGGCAGTGTGAGTTTCGTAAAAATCTCCTTTGTTCGACGGTATACCTAACATTTGTACTCATAGAAAAATGCATTTCAACAAAAAAAGCTTAGAAAAGGTGTTGCTCTCATTTTGATGAATTTGAGGCAAGAACTTTATTCTAAAAACCTAACGCAAGGGTAAACGATAGGTTTAGATATGGTTGTGATGAAGGTTTTTACTAAAAGGGGCGTTAATCGAAACGGTTGTACAACTTAGCAATGGCTGCACTTAATATAGTTGACCAAAGCAATTACCGTCGAAAGTAAGACGTTGTAATCACTGTAGAGCATTCAAATGGCCTATGTCCCACCTGGCATGGTTTGATAACACAGTTGTCGAAATAGACGTCTGTTGATAACCAGTTCCGTTGCCACGGGGGGCTTTGGTGGACTTATCCCACCCAAACAAAGTTCCAAGTCCCCCCAACGTGATATGTGAAACACTATTAATTAGTGGATTTTTGTCAAATTTTTGAATGTCAATCACAAACGTAAAGTCCCCCGAATTGAACTCCTTCTGGCGATGTTCTGTTGGTAACGAACAAACGCAAGCAATAACACTGTGCACGTGTAATTGGAAGAGGTCCAACACAACAGCTAGACCAACTTGCGCACCTTACGATGAAGACTGCAATCCAGCGCTTCTAAACTATAGCCGGTTATAAACCTGTTTAAGATATTTTTTCAAAATGGGTCCCCGCACCTATAGAGCACCACGCGCAAGTGCCGACAGAGTTAACGTTGGAAGCCTTTTATATATTCTAAGAGAATTAAACCACTACTGAAATGTGAAGTGAACAATGAAACGTTCTTTGCATCACTGAGATCATATTATCTGATTTATTATTATAGCCTGCTGTATGCAGTATATATACTTTTTTGTTAAAGGCGGAGATACTACACGAAATTTTGACATACATAAATGTTTACATCTTTAAAGTAGGTAGGCCGGCATCACATCCCTTAATTTTTTCCTTTGATCCCCTGGAACGCGTAACCATCAAAAAAACATGCGGTTGACTTACCGGAGACTGGAAAACCAACAGGGAAAGAAAATTTGACGAAACATGTCGGGTTCGTACATGCATATGTAAAGAAAGCAAAAAATAGAAAAAGTCATGATGAGAAAAGGGGGGACAAGCAGAAAAAGCAAGACTCATAATCGACAACGAAAAACATGATCCATTTCACTTTATGAGTGTTTGATTGTGAGTTTCAAGATGCTTTATTAATCCATGTACCTTTCAATAAGCACGAAGCATCTTTCATTTTTGAAATTTTGTAAGCAAAATTTGACGGGTGGAAAGGGCGGCATTTTTATAGTGGGCCCCGGACGGCACTAAGCCTGCTACGTTTATGGTCGGCCCCGAGCGGCACTTACCCTCGCTACACTACTGATGGTACGCGTGATGCGTCGACCTTCGTTGCAGATGCTGTACTTAATAGTGTTGATGAGTTTCTGAAATACTGTATTAGATTCTAGTGATACAGTGTATTCGTTTTAGCATTTCCATTTGGGTTTTAGAGTTTTCTTGCCTTGTTGTATTTTGAAAGCTCGACGTGACACGACTGGATTGCACCAGTCAGGCTACCGCCCAGTGTAGCATAATTGTCGTTAAACAAAATAAATAAATTCATTCATGATCATCGTCGGATTCAGGTTAGAAGTGTAGACACCGACGTTGTCCTGGCGGTGATCATAACCCAAGCACTGCCACGTGTGGATGAACCTTGGGTTGCATGTGGGACGGGCAAAAACTCTCGCTACTGTACATCACTGCCAATAAAATAGCTACTTACCTTGGTCACATAAGGCATTTGTCCTCCCATACCATGTCTGGATGTGACACGGCATCAGCATTCGTGGGACATGGGAAGAAATTTGCCTGGGCAACATGGAACTCATTCTAGAGCTGACTGGTTCCCTTGTGACCCTGACCACTACACCAGTCAGCTTTCAGGATGAAAAAATTCACTGCTTTGAAAGGTTTGTCGTAGTTCCCTTCGATCCTACCACTGCCAGACCGTATTCAGAAGTTAACGCAGTCAGAAAGGAACTCTTCACCAAGAGAAACAGTGTCCAGATTGCCCAGCGAATCCCACCTACCTACGACGTATGTCTGGGGTCAGGCCTTTGTCGCACAGCCAGCGATTCCGTCACCAACAAGCTGGGGCTGATGGAATGCAGCAGATGATTCCTACGAACCGCTATGGACTACACTCACTCAGGTTTCGAAAAACTGCTAGAGCTAAATGCATTCACAGTATGCTTAAAACTGATATTGTGTTCAGCAGATGTAGTTGGTTGTGTACCATGTGTATTTGTATCATGGAAGTAACGAGTAGCCGCCACAAAATCAATTGCTCTTAACGTTTACTTTTTGATAATAAAATTAGGTATGTAGTCTATATTACAATTTTACTTACCAGTACATTTCTTATTCTTTGTCCAAAGCTGAAATTAGCACTACAGTACAAATACTATTAACATAATTATGTCGGGATTCAAATGAAAAATTACAAACAAACGAATGCTTTTTCCACAGAAAACAAATTTAATGAACAGGATTGGGCAGTATAACAGGAAAAGCCCATGATTTAATTTTCTTATAAACGGTTATTCACTCATTACAATATAGCTCGAAAAAATGTGCAAAATTAGTAATCCAAAAAATATATCTTTCGATGAAAGTCGTTTGTTTGTTGGCCAAAATTGAAATTATTTGGTCACATTAACGAAAATACATAGGTACTAAATATCATAAACGCTTCATGAAACAATGTTTTACAGGAACTGTTTTCTTGGTACAAAAATATTCACTACTTCATTCTTTTCCGGCCACACCTTTGCAAAATTTTTGTTGAATGCTACAACTATATTCAAATTTTTGTGATGAACATTATGCACAGGTTGTGATGTTATTAAGATTTACGGTAGGCTAGCACTTGACGCATACCGGTAGGTTCCCAGTGTTGTTGCAAAATTAAAATCTAATGATATTTTTGTAATTTCACGTTTTTTTTATAAAAAAGGAACAACAATACCCCAAAAGGTTTAAACATTTTTCTGGTCTTTAAATAATAATCGGTTTGGCCTTTTTCTTACCTTTTCGAGCACTGTTTGGATTTTTATCGAAATTTTCATCCGGCAACCCTGTTTATAACCTCTTTGAAATCTTTAGGAAAGGACTTGGTACATACTTCCTCCTGATGAATGATGCAGTGAAATACTGTAATGTCATGCTTCGTTTCTGCTTGTTCTTCATCGAAACAACAAAACATTTACAAGCGCCTGTCATGCTTGATGTTCTGTCAGCCGCAAAGGAATAAAATCGGACTAGTGCCTATGCTTTTTTGGTTAAATATTCAATTATAGCTGCAAAAGTATCTTTCTTCCGTCACATGCCTAGAGGGCGCAGTCAGGAAGCGCTTCATAAAGGCAGCTACACACAAGCAGCAATAGAGTGGACCTGACCGAGCGGGGAATCTCTATTACTCGTTGCACTGCAGGAAATGGCGTTCCTGCCGCTGCGGGTTCGAATCTTCCATGAAAAGCCGCTACCAGTCTGGTGGCCAGCATGCGTGGCCTTTGACCGTTCCGGCTGTCGTTCCCGCGCATAGAGGGGGGAAAGCCTTGAGCGAGGTGGGAGGGATGTGACGGCGCATCGATTCACATGCCTGGAGGGCGCAGCCATGGAAGCGCTTCACAAACGTAGTTACGCACAAGCAACAACGAAGTGAACATGGTCAAACGGGGAATCTCCATTGTTGCTTGCCCATTTCACTGATGGAAGCGGCATTCCTTCAGTTGAGCGTTCGAATCTCCCATGAACAACTAAACTTGCTTGGACAACATGTAGGTAGGACTTTTATCGACTCCTTGCTTGGTCTTTATGAATTCACGTAGTAGCCTAACAACACTGTCTGAGCGGTATCATCAACATCACATGATTCGTGGCAAGCAATAGAAAATTCTGAAGCTGCAGTGACGTCCTTGACTTGAATGGCACTGATACTTTCAGCCAACTTCAACGATATTTTTCCGACTGTCTTCGCTGACAAAGGTACTTCCTCTATTTTTTTTATAATTTCTGTCTTGCTTTCAAAGTGATAAGCAACAACGGCTTGAACCAGTAATAAAGCATGTTTTTATGTAAATGGTTTTCCTCTTTTTCTATCAGTAAAAGGCTTTCCTCTTGATTATTTCATGGTCACCACAAAATTGGTTTCAACCGCATTAAAATTTGATTTTATTCGGTTGTCAAGGACATATTTGCCCTGGATATATTTTTAATTTTTCCACAGCTTTTTTCTTGTATTCACACTGGGGCGTTTTTCACCAAACGGCGTATGTTTTCTAACAAAGTGTACAATTCACCGCAAATTAGGCACATGGGTAATCCCTTGATATTTGCAGTAAATAAAAACATTTCTATCCATTCATTTCTAAATTCTGTTTTCTTCCTCGAGTTTCGTTGCTTTTGAATCCGTATTAGCCCTTTTTGTAACTTACGTTTTGCTTTTCTTAGCGACTGTAAGCTGAAACGTGGGTCCTTCATTTCTCAATGCCATAGTTGAGAAATACAGTAGATTACGATCGAGACGGGCTCACACGGCCGTACTTACTGCGTTACATCACAACGACTGAGCATGTACCTAGCACGGACGCGTTTGTAGAACGACTACACGATGAAACGTCTGCGTGTTATGTTGTCAACGTTGTTTGTGGAAAGCTAATTTTTGGCCAAATGAATAGTTTGATTCTATAACCTGCTCAGGAATATTGGGTAGTCCACTTCCCAGAGGTTTTTTCTTTTGTTAATTTCACATACTTAGAAAAATGTTAGAAATCTGTGCTTCCATGACTTTTCCTGATTTTCAGAGACAAATCGAATAGTGCCAGAGTAATTTTACAAAAATGAACCTGAAAGCCTATATATAGGACACTGTCTATTGAAAGAAATCCTTTCTCAGCACAGAATCAGACACTAAGATCTTACAGAGTATATATTTCGTCTACAAAGTAGGATGGATAGGATGTATGCAGGGGTGTAGTGTGCGGGAACGCGTGGGTACGGCGTTTCCACACCTTATTCATGTATTGCTTTAAAATGAGTTTGAAGTTGTTTCAAAACGGCAAGTTTTTCAGGAGCGTTCCCACACAGTTTTTGTTATCACTGCATCCCTGGATGTATGGGTACTATACTACCCACGGCTATCTGATGTGTAACAAACTTTGGACACCTTACTAAGCTAACATTTCAATGCAATTTTAAGTGCAAAACCAGTTTGGCCAGATATGACCACCAATACTTTATGTGAAGAGTCTTCCAACACCATGACTTCATCTGAAAAAAACGGATCTGAAACGTGCATGACGTTTTCTACGCACAAACAAGAAATCCCCTCTAAAAAATCCTTTTTTGGTGGTACTTTCCAAAAAATTTGTATGATATGTACGTCGCGCAGGGCAGATACAATTTTGTTGCAAAAGTGATTAACAATGGACATATGTAAGTAAAAAGAAATTTGCTCTGGAAATAACGGATGTCACGTGTCCCAGGACACCACAAATGCTAGATGGCCAATCAAGGGCTCTACAGATGAGGATGATCGTCTACTTTTTTCATAAAAAGAAGAAACAAAAATTGTCTCTGATTTCGGGGCCCAGGCTCTTTTGATGTCATCCACAAAACCCTAAACCTGCCCCAATTGTGAAGTCACCTACAAAAATGTTCCAATCCTAAATTTCCCAATGTTTTCTAAATCGAAACTACAAGACTTTTCGCGCCTTTAGGGGGTTGAAGTGCTTTCTAGCTCAATCTGCTGCCGAGATATAGCCAAAAAATGTTGCCTAAATTGGACAAATACGGGAAATAAATGGACTTTGGACTGCATTATTTCGGATGCATTTCGAGTCTGTTTGTGACAAAAATTCAAATCTTTAACTCCAGCTACTGTCAAAAATATTTTATGTTTTCCGAAGTTTGATTCAACCCGTACAGCGGAAAAATGATTCAACAAAAGCTAACTTTTTCGTAAAATTCAGCGTCAGACAGGATGCAGTGGAAAAGCTGCATCGCAAATAAATTTTCGTTCGCGTGTTTTTTTTACAATTCCCTGCTTCTCCTTTAGTTGAGTTTTGTAGAACTGTTGACTAAAATCCTGCTTGCTGATAATATTTATTAGATATTCAGTGTTCTTGCGTGGCAATATCTTGTTCTAATGAATAACGCAACCTATTCCAGTTTTTATACAAACTTGTCTCTGCTTGAGAAGACATTTTTTGACAAATATGTCTTCATTGTAAAATTTCGTATCGAAACATTTTGCTGAAGGAACAGAAGTTTATTGATATGTAAATTTATTTACATGTTGTTGTAAATAGCGACGATAGATACGCTTAACGACACGAGGCGTTGCAATTTTATGGCAAAACAACCTTTTGGCAACATCTTAGCTCTGCATAATGATGTTTTCCAAATCGCTATAATAGAACCTGCCACTCATTTTCCATGACATCAATCAACCACCTGGCTGAATGCCACGTGGTCAAGTCACAGAGGTTAACAGTGATGTTACTGAAAGGAACATATAAATCAACAGTGATATCGTTGAAAGGAAATTATAAATGATTGGCGAATTGACGCATCAGACCAGCGCTCTTCAACCGATGTGCCTGGTACACCCGAGGGTGCATCACTACAAAAGGGTTCACAAGGGTGCAGCACAAACTTGTCACACTAAACAGATATGTTTTACAAAACCTTTCTGTTACCAAAAATGATCCATTGACAAACCAATAACTTTCAGGATTTAACCTAGACGTTGCACATTGTGAAATGTGATGCGCAAACATCAGACCATGTCAAGATAATTGTTATAATAAATTGATTATTTGCGATTCATAAGCAACAGACAACGAACCATTATCAATTGAATTATGTAGCTGAGTTACTGAAATAGGGTACTTGCTTATTTAGGCCAGGGTACTTACAGACATGTGCGCAATTAGGTGGAGCATGGGCGTAATTTGGTGGAGGACACGGGGGACGTGTCCCCCCACTTTTTCAGGCGGGGGGGACATAATATGCCATGTTTCCCCACTTTTTTCTCTTTAGGTTTTGTAATTCGAGGGGTTCCAAAAATAAAAGTTATGTTTGTCACGTTTTATGTGAAGAGCTTTTCTTTTTCACGTTAGATGGTAAGTCACACATAGCCAAGTTGATTTTGAAACAGAGGTTGCTGTGGTATCACTGATTCTGTTAGATTATTAATTTTAGCTTCGAAAAAATAATTTTTAGCAGTTTTCAAGTTTTTAGAGATCGTGAAAGACGTTTAACTGCTTCTGTCCGACATTTTCCCCTGTGTGGTATACTGTTAGAAAGGTTATTTTCTTGTAACAGTGAGAGTATTACAGCCGCACATGTGAGAGACCACAGTACAGCCATGATTTCTTCCGTGCAGAAATGTAACTGGTTTTGCTGTAACGTTGTTTGTCACATATTTAGAAACAGACAGCGTATAATTTAATGATGCTTGTGCATATAATGTTAGAAAGAGAGTTTTTCAGGGAAATCTCTGCGAAGCTTTTGCCGAAGACAAAAAGCAACACTATTGTGGAGACTTAGTTTTGGGATGGGGAGTTTAGCAAAAGACTGTTTTCAACCATTAGTGAACAGGATTTCAATAAAACGTTAGAGAAGTAGCCTACAGCAGGTTTTTTAAGGCGTTTCAGGGACCCGATTCGGGTCAGAAAATAACTATTGGGTCCCTAAAATCAGAGAAAATCGGGTCCCTGCAGATTTTGACCTATAACTCAAAACGTAGGGACTTGGCTCGGAAATAAGGATCAAATATACATTTATCCTAACTTCTTGTAATGTCGCGACAACGGTGGACAACAAATAAAAAAGATATTTTGTTCCTTGACTCTTATACTTTGTGCTTGTGCTGAATGGATTGGTTCGTAAGTCATCTGATTTACTTGAACCAAACCCACAAGAGCCACAATGTTTTCATCCAAGTGCGAAACATTTGCTTTACAGATACATCACACCTAGTTTTGTTGGAGTTTCTTTTCGTGTTGAAGGTGAAACTTGGTAGCTTTATGCCAATTTACCGTTGTGCATTTGGATTTAATCTCAAATATATTTTTCGTCGTTATGCAAGTAGAACTCTTAGAATGAAACTTATGACATGGTGCAAAGTCATCAGTCTGGCCGGGCTTTTCGGGTCTGACCGGGCTCGGATTTAAGCTGGTCTGAATATTTCGGGCCTGCATACAAAACTTTTTTACAACATTAAGAGTAACGATTTTTTCTTTTGTGACGTAGATTTGTTGTGCTCACCACGGTAACTTCTGCGAGTGAAGTGATTGTGAGTTTTCTTCGGCGAATTGTTTGCAAACACAACAACGTTCTTTTATTCTCTGCTGGGATTATTCTCACACTGTTTTTGAGAAGGCGACAGCGGTGTGGAAATTAGCACGCCATGGCGTTGCGTCGAAAAGATCAATCACTCACGCGATTCTTTGCTTGTTTTGAGAAGCCTACAAGCCGGCTTTTCATATCTATAGAGCTATCCTAGAAAGTTTCTTTTATGCCTACAGCGCCAATGTAGATAGTTTCTTTTTTTCTTGAGAAACATATATTCCACAGTCCACACTTCGCATTATTATCGTTAACTAACATGCTACGGTTGTGCCAGATTATGCCAATGTTTTGGCCAAGGTGATTGCTAGTTTTCGTGTGATAAACCGTGTACCTGCAACTACACCTGCACACAACGTTTTTTATTACTCCGCAGTTGCGCATATCTTAACTCCATCGGTAAATTTGGCTTTCAGGCCTAAATCGGGCTTCATAAATAAACGTCGAGCTCGAGTCGGGTTCGGGCTTGTAATTTGGGGCTCGGGCCGGGATTAGGCTTCAAAATGAGTCCCTTTTACAACTCGGTGTGGGTATGTAGGCAGAGGCCAACAAGGGCAGATTGAAAGGATACATCTTACATCCACTAACAATAAAAAATAGATTGATTTTAGGCCAAATGTTTTTGCAGCTGGTAAGAGGATATCAGTGGAACTGGAGATTTTGGTAGGGGTGGGGCTGCATGCATGATGCCCAGCTAGCATTCAAATGGTTTGTAGCTTTGTCAAAAAACGGAAATGTGCAAGAGAAACATTTATCGTTTTTGTAATCTTAAGCGTCTTGAACAAGACATCACATCGCGCTGTAACCCACACTTCTTATAAAATGCATGAAAACTGAAGCATTCTACTGTAAGAGTGATACGCACGTGCGACCAATTCGATTGAGCATTGCGTGCACTCAAACTGACAGCTCCGATAAAACCCAAATGATATGTTCTCCTATATTGCTGTGCTTGTTTACATCCATATACGATATTAATAGAAGCAGGCTGAACTACAGTACGGCGTGCAGCAACAAATCTAAGCATTGTATATTAATATGTAAATCATCTGCAAGGACAAAGCAAAGCGCGATTAGTGTTGCTCTCAAAACGACTCTAGAAATAAGATTGGAAATCAGGATATATAAAACGTTATTTCTGCATCGATCCGATGACTGTATAGGTTTCATACCAAGCTGTCCCCCGCACATTTTACAACAAAATTGCGCCCATGAGGTGGAGGCAATGGGGACGTCTCAGTAATCAAGGTGCATGAGTAAATAGGGTGCATGAGTTCGTCAAAACATCTTTAGTGCTACACCTTAATAAAAACGGTTGAAAAACACTGCATTAGACAACAAAAGAAACTGCAAAACAGAGGGTTGTTTTTGGAAGAAGGTACCCCAAAATAAAGGGCAACTTCTACCCGTGGCCTTGATTTTGGTGTACAAATTACCTCTATTCTTGCAAAAACAACCCTCTTTTTTAGAGTAAATCCAACGGAACGTGTTTTTTACAGGTTTTGGGAAAATATCTGGTTGTGAATGGTCATGATGTGACCGGTGGGATTTCGAAAATTACTTTTCAGTTTGTAACTAGTTACATTGAATGGTTTCTTTTCTTAGAAGTTTTGTGGGAAGAAGACAAAGTTCGAATTTTACAATTTGTGCGCAAACACCTCTCAACTATTGGACGTGGTCTCATCATTCTTCTTGACATAACAAGGAAGAGTGAAGGCTGGAAGATTTTGTTGAGTTTCTGCGACAGACGTTCGGCCGGTAGCCATCCCAGAAGGATTCGCATCCGATTTTAATTCCTTCAGTTTAACGAGATTTCTGCAAAATATGCTTCAAGTTTTACCTTCCTCACTGGAATATTTATTACGTACTGTGATAACTAAAACGCTTTAATGAGCTATGAAATAAATTTAAAAACAAACAAAGCACAATTGAAACTATAGATGGATAATTTACAAATGTTAAAGAAGTGAACAAAAAATCAAGCAGAGAAATTTACACGGCCTGCTATGAAAAGACTCCTAGGATTGTACACTTTTATTATCAAATAAAAATTAAATAATATTCTTTTTCGCACACAGTGTACCTGTTTAGACTTGTGTGGGTAGTTCCGGTGTTGCTGTTAGAACAGCTACCTTGTCTTCTTTTTGCGAATCGCATTTTAGCTGCACTGCTTGCGTAGTTGCTGCTACCTCTCATACTTCTCTTCACTTTTACAGACGCGTATCTGTAAAACGAGGCATTGGATCCAACAGGAAAAAAACTATGAATATCTTATTCTTTTCCTAAAAACTGTGGCTTAGGCTATTATTTATATATTATTGTTATTAATGCATTTTGGAAGCTAAAACATCATCCTTAGACAAACGTTAGCCTATGACGTTCGAGCATTCATTCTAAAAGTTGCTTTGCTCTTGTGACGTTTCTTGTTGCTGTGTTATCTTGAGAACACTCAATACTTGGTTACTGTTTCTTACGTGAATGTCATAAAAATCATTTAATATTAATCAAACAATATTATGTACATTATGTACTTAAGCAATACAAACAAGTAGTAACTAATTTTTATAGAAATTTCTTTTCTAATGCTATCCCAAATGTTCCTCAGGGATGCTTAAACCATAAGTAGTTTAATTGATACAAGTGGGCTGTTACTGTGGACATTCTTCCCTTGATCAAATTTGTACGAAACTACTTGTGAGGCAGCAAACTGTTGCTTAGATAAAATACTGTATATGTCTGGAAAACCATATAAAAACACAATCAAGTTTCATGCTGGATCGAATAAGCAAGATTGTGTAGTAGCTATGCCAGCATAGGTGCTCAAACATTTTCAGACGACAAAGCAATCACATTTCTTTAAAATCATATTTGAAAGGCATAAGAAAAATCGCATTACTTACTGCCATCGTTTCCTGAAACTTCCACCAAGAAAGCTGTAGAGGTACGGATTTAATGCTGAATTGAGGTAAGCCAACAGTGTACCTACTGTACTGAGGTTGCGGCAAATGTATCCCTGTATATGCACAGTACATAATTAGAAAGTATGTGCTGGAAGGGACAAAGGCTCCAGCGATTTTCATCAAAGATAAGATTTACTTTAAAAAACTCCTAAAGTAAGGCACAACCGTGAGCTTTTGCATCCAGCTTTTTTTAGTTTCTCGGCGGTAAAGTTAGTTTCTCCAGAAAGAAATTATTTTGAAACACAAGTATACTAAATGGGAAATGATTCGCAGTTTACTGTGTTTCCATATATTTCATACTTTCTGCAACAGTACACAAATCAGGCAGATAATCCTGCTAGTTGTTACCGTAAGTTTGTTTAAGAACATAAATGATGCCTTCAAAAATGGACGACAGACTTTCTGCACCCCCACTTTGTTTTGCTCCAAACACACCACGTATACCGTAATGTTTATTTGCTCCTAGGTGCTGACGATGAGTATTTCTCAAGAAATTACCTTTTCTTTCGGTAAAGAAATTCCAGACAGTTTTGCCAAGTGTCCAACGTGAAAAGGCAACCAGAGAACAACGAAACACGCGACCAGAGATACGCACATCCAAGTGATTCTTTTGCGATTATTGTCAGACTTTGTACTTCCCTTTCTTTTCCGGCGTGGGTTGTTTACTCGAAGGTGCGTTGAACTTGCAGGACTGTTGCGTTGCAGATGAGTGGTTGAGAGATGACGAATGATTAATCCATAGCTTGCAGCCATCACCTAGTTGGCAACAAGTAACTTATACGACAATGCGAGCTGTGGTTTCTCTGAACAAACTGTAGAGTTTTAAAGCTTTGAGCACCAATGATGGGTTGTTTTGTGTTAAATTGTACATTTATACCATGAAGCAAATATTGTCTGTCAAAAGGTATTCTTGTCAACATGTTAGGTATTTTTTACAGTTATGTCTGTGTTTATTTCTTGCATGATAGCATAACCGTTGCCCATACCGATTACAAAAATCAAATCCACGGTTAGTATTGCATAGTAGTGTATACACAATTTAAAGGATGTTTGCCTGCGATTGGACATGGAAGTCGTGTACTAAAGACAGGTTTGTTGCTTCAACATGGTATTTCAATTTCTACTTCAGTTATGGAAAGTTTTATCCATAACATACTGCAAGTTTGCTCTCTCTATGCATATATAGCTCTGATAAACTGGACATCAAGGCAAATGCATAATTTTCTCAGAGCTTTATAGGAGTCAAACATACAATGACCATCTATACAGGTTAGATCAGTGGTTTTTAACTTTTTTCTATCACGCCTCCCTTAAGTAATTGCCCTTTGGTTCAAGCCCCCCAGACTTTAAATAAGTTGTAAAAGCAAATGCATTTATTGACAAATTTAATGATCAAACTTTCCATTTTGTAGGACACGTAAGGGCTCGCGCCCCCCTGGAAATTTATTGACGACGCCCTTGGGGGCGCGCCCTCCGGTTAAGAAGCACTGGGTTAGATGATACAAAGTGTTTCATAACTTGTGGATTTCTGTGCAAAATATAAAAGCATTACTTTCATTTCATGCCACTCACCAAAACAGGGAAGATAAACATTACTGTGAAATTAAACATCAAGAACGCCTTCCACGTTGATCCAGCGTTCTCATATGTGCAATCAATGGCAATCGGTGCTCCAACCGGTGTCGATTCGTCGTGTGAATTGTGATAAGACTCAGTAGAATTGCCGACAGGCGAATAAGCGTCGTTTGAAAAGGTCTCATCATATGCAGAAATATATTCAGTTCCACTTCCTTCAGTCCAGTTCATCACAAGGTTTGAAGTATCTCCACTGCATGAAGTACCATTGTTGTGTGCATTAGAACGAAGGAAGAACGTTTCATGGCAATTTAAGGGCATCTGACTTGTGTTTAACCCGTTACCGCCCAACGTTCGCATGTGGGAACACATTTTAAAATTAGCTTTTCTCTGAAGTCGCTTAAAAGTTTATTTGCCGTTTCGGCATGATATTCATGATTTTTTGTGTTGCTTTTCCATAATTCATGGACATTTTCCCATTTTATGCCACATCAACTCGGTGAGATTGTCCTGAACGTGACTCATTTTCGGTGATGTGACGTCATACCAAACAAACTACTTTTTCCAATTATGCAGTAGGATACAGACAACTAGGAATACTCTTTCACTCTATCAACTTTCCACCTCTCGTAAACGTATTTTTCGGTTTCAAACTGTACCAAATATTAATTCAAACATTCCTAGAAAGGCCCCATGCAGTTGCATCGGCTATCATTACTGTAACATCAAAACGTTTTTGGAACATGTCAAAAATTGAGTCGTGCAAAGTCTACAAAGAACGAATAAGTTAATACAGTTCCAGAGATTGAAGAAACTTATGCCTACGAGGAAGAGCAAAGCGTTTATCAGGCAGTAGGTTAGGACTAGTGTTGAAGATTGCTACCTCTGATGATAGACGAAAGACCATTTTGAATTTTTCTGATATTTATCATCCACATAATGATTGTACTAATTACTTGTACGGTTACGCAATGCTGAATTTTCCAGAAGCTTTGGTTGCCTTCCGTGCCCAAAAGCACGTGTAGCTAATTCATCATAACCGCTGCAAATTTCACTGACATTGAAGTATTCATAATTCTAACGTTGCCACTCTTGAGTGTTGTCATTCAAGTCTACCTGTACCTTGTTTGATGCTAACATAATTTTCAATGAATTACAACTATTTTTTGTCAGAAAGTGTCAAGGGAAGTATCACGGTGGAGTGTGACTCAAACAAAGGTCAGCCCGTTTAAGTTGGTTGTAAATGAATTTAAAACACACAAATACACCAATTGCTCTGTTTTACCCAGATTTTAGCGATCATGAATAGTGAAAACTAGATATTATTAAAATTTTTTACAGTTGACAGCAAAATTGGTTTGCTCTCTGAATGTATACAGTATGTTGTATTTAATTTTTCCTTCTTTCAATAATTTTTTTTAGTTGATTGTCTAAACTGGGTGTGTAAAATAAATTTCACAAATAAATTTAGATAAAAACTTTGACACAGAAATGTGAAGGACTTCACTTATGAATTATCTCATATCTGTGTTGCCCCTGTGCAAAATATTGTTTTCATTAGAGTCATTAAAGATTGCCTTCATTATAACGGAAAAAAGCCATTCAGATGACTGCAAATGCCGGAAAGGTGGAACTCAAAGTTTGTTTAGAGTTGGGAAGTTTGGAAGGTTTATGATATATTTTCTAATGAAGTATTAAAGCAAGCAATGCAGAAGTTGCGAATCAATCACCTGGGGACATCTGCAAAGTACAGGTTTATATACCATGACAGAAAGTTAACAGCTTAAACTAGTAAAAAATAAACATCTTAGCAAATTCGTTATTATTCATACTAACAAGCAATGTCCTGAATTTCCATTTTCATCTTTTTTGGAGAACATCGCGCATTCTTTTTCTGATAGGCCTTCCAAAAGACAAGCCTTGTAGGTGTGGCCTGATTGATATAGAGCGTCTAGGGAAGAATCGGGGGGGAAAATATAGCTAAAAACAAAAACGTTAGTGCAAACAAAATGGATGTCAATACACACATACTAGCACAAGGGCTGGAGCTGAAAGTGAAACAATGTAAATGCTATAAATTTTACATTTTAGAAGAATTAACAAGATTAGAAATAAATGTGTAAGAAAGGGATGCTTTACAAAAAGCAAAAGATACGCGAAGCTTCGTAACATCACAACACTCAAAACGCAACTTCCCATCAACTAAATTAACAATATTCATTGCAGGCTGGATTCGATTTTTGGTCAGGTCGCAACGAAGACTTGAAAAAAAGCATTTACGACCTGTCCAACCTCTCGCACGACGAATTTTTTTACTCTGGAGGTCTTCAAAAACGATGTCAGTTCAAAACAGAACTGTTCGTAATCAGACAACTGGTAACAGACCATTCGAAATAGACCACGTTTATAACAGACCCGTTATGTACATTGTCTGTTGTGAACAGGTTTGTTATGAACGTGGTCTTTTATGAAGTGACCTGCTATGAACGTGATCTGTTATGAACGGGTCTGTAACGAACGTGGTCTTTTATGAACTGATCTGTTATAAACGGGTCTGTTATGAACACGTCTGTTGTAAACAGGTCTGTTATGAGTGGTTTGTTATGAACAGGTCTGTTTTTAAAGGGTGCCTTCAAAGACACGCGTATACGGCAATGTTGCCAAGGGTGCAAGGTCAAGCTTAACGTGCGATGCACTGACTTTCCACCAGTGCAGACGATTAACTATGAAAGCAGCAGTGTGGACACAGGGCAGAACAGGTAGAGATAGGCAGGGTCAGATTTCCGCATAGGCCAAATAGGCCATGGCCTCGGGCCCGCCATTTTGGGGGCCCGCGCAACGATTTTTCTATGATGACTCAATGTTAACTAAAATTTTGCAAAACTGCGCAGAGGCATAACTTTAAAATTTACCTTGAAACGGGCGGAAATGCAAACACAAAAATCCCAACGGGGCCTGAAACCTCTTATAAATCTGTTTCTGTACAGTTGAATTCTGAATACACTGCATTGAAATTTTTTTCACTGTTCAGCATTTTTGAACAACTTGCACTTGCTCTGAAAAACAGAGATTTCCCAGAAATTTTTCACTGTATTGACTATATACTTTTTATCATTCAGGATTTTTGAGCAACTTGAGCTTGCCTGAAGAACAGATTTGACCTAAAATTCTTCACTGTATTGAAATATTTTTTATCATTCGAGATTCTTGAGCAACTTATGTTTGTCCTAAAATTTTTCGCTGTTTTGAAATATTTTTTATCATTCAGGATTTTAGAGCAACTTGCGCTTGTCCTGAAAACAAGATTTTGCCCTGAAAATTTTCAAGCCGGGGGGAGGCAGTCCCCCGTTCCACGCCTCGTACGCCGATGGGCCTATGGTGTAGAGGATGAAAGCACTATATTTTGTATTGCTTGGAAAATGACAATTTCAAAACGGCATAAATAAGCCCTGTTTCCACTGAATGGATTGTGCCTGTTTGGTTCATAAAGTATGTGGCTACTGCTACTGTAAAAAAGGCGTTTAGGTACAGGTAATCACATCGACATCTAGCTAGACGATATTTTCGAGGGAGGCAACACGTCCCGCAATAAAATGTTGATATCAAAAAACAAACCTACTAAAAACGCTAGAAATCGAAGAAATTTAACGAAGAGAACTTCTGATCTACACGAAGAGCTATAAATTCCAAGAAAAGATCCCAATGCCATTTGTTCTTTAGACAAATGTAGGAAAGCCTTTAATTTCTGTTGAAGATCTAAGGCAATTTTGGAACTAAAGTCGGCACCACAAAAGATAGATGTTGAGGGGGAACTACACACAAGAGGGGCATACTTTCACGCTTTTCACACAAACGGCCAAATAGGTCACTCTTGCGTGGGGCCTCAGAAACTACGATGGCCTAAGGCCCCGCGGGCCTAAGTGCAAAGGTGCAAAACATAAAATATTGGCGCAAAACATAACGTAATCTTAACTCAAGCATAGTTGAAGAAACGCTGGGACACCGAAAACGAACTGGTCGATGACGGTAAACGATATTCCCTGGATGTTTTCGGCATCTCGTCGACTAAGCGTCGTGTCTTCAACACTCTACTGTAGAGTTGGACGATGGGTGGAAATTCTTATACCCCAGTGTTGATCCAGCAAAGTTTGCCTAAGCTGGGCTGGGGATACTTGTAATCCTTCAAATAGACAAGGGCTCCACTGTGGCCTTGGTGATGTTGTACCAATCTGCTGCCTTCGATGTGATTGATCATGATATACTCCTGCAGCGCCCTGAATTTGCCTGCGGTATTTCAGGCCGAGCTCTTAAATGGTTTGGCTCGTACCTGCAGGATCGGAGTCAGTGTGTCTGTGTAGGGAAAGATGTCTCCAAAACTCTTCCTGTGG